>Ga0213822_1000095_pt1 | contig 95066 bp, 83 predicted proteins | sample MC6MC0908MG_FD_179872 | JGI IMG/M metagenome (GOLD analysis project Ga0213822, IMG submission 179872) | Enriched soil aggregate microbial communities from Iowa State University, Ames, United States - MC6-MC0908-MG | ecosystem: Environmental > Terrestrial > Soil > Unclassified | place: USA: Iowa... | reverse complement strand
AAAAATTTTTTAAAAAAAAAAAAAAAAAAATTCCTGATTACGAAGAAAATACAAGTACATGTACCTTCTTCGTAATCAGGAATTATTGGTTCCTGGTAGAGACCTCCAAACCATATCATTGGAGTTATACGAATACTGCTATTCTTTTACGTTGATAACAGGATAATAAAATTTATATTTATTGTCAAGCGTGTCTTCCAAGTTCACCTATGGCACTTAAATAGGTTATATTATACAATTAATATAAGTTATGCGAAAAAAAGTGTGGTGGATCTTTTGTTTAAACTATTATTAATTGAAGATGATGAAACGCTATTTAATGAAATAAAAGAACGGTTAACTGGCTGGTCGTATGATGTGTATGGGATTGCTGATTTTAACCAGGTCATGCAGGAATTTACGGCGATAAAACCTGATTTGGTTGTAATTGATATTCAATTGCCGAAATTTGATGGCTTTCATTGGTGCCGGATGATCCGCTCCCACTCGAATGTTCCGATTCTATTTTTATCCTCACGCGACCATCCGACTGATATGGTGATGTCGATGCAGCTAGGTGCAGACGATTTTATTCAAAAACCGTTTCATTTTGATGTGCTGATTGCGAAAATCCAGGCGATTCTTCGTCGTGTCTATAATTACAATACCGAGCAAATGACCCTTAAAACATGGTGCGGTGCAACGGTTGATTATGAGAAAAATACGGTCAGTAATGCAGAGGGTACGGTTGAACTAACCAAGAATGAAACATTTATCTTAAAACGGCTGATTGAGCAAAAAAATAAGATTGTCAGCCGTGAAGACTTAATTAAAAGCCTCTGGGAGGATGAGCGCTTTGTCAGTGATAATACTTTGACGGTCAATGTCAATCGGCTGCGAAAAAGATTGGACGAGCTATGTCTAGGACGTTTTATTGAAACAAAGGTTGGTCAGGGTTACATCGCGATTGAAGAGGCTAATGACTATGATTAGAAAGTATTTAGTCGAACGACGCAGCTGGATTTTCCTATTCTTATTTATTCAAGCACTCATTCTTTTTGTAGCTTACCTTGATACGGCGCTTCCCTTGATGCCGTTCTTCTATATTGTCTTCCTTTCAATGCTTGTTTTTAGTTTCTTTTTGATTTTCCGCTATCATAAGGAAACAAGCTTCTACAAAAGCTTAGCGGAATGGGAGAACACTCTTGATTTAACCACTATAGCGGAGCCAGAGACTCCTTTTGAAAAAATGATCGAAAAAAGTATCGTGAAGCAAACAGAATGGCTTCAGCAGGAAGCATCGCATAACCTGCAGATATTAGAGCAGGAGAAGGATGACCTGTTAGCCTGGATACATGAAGTTAAAACACCATTGACAGCAATGCATTTAATGATTGACCGTATGGACGATGAACGGATGAAGGCCCAATTAACCCATGAGTGGTTACGCATTCACCTGCTGCTTGACCAACAGCTTCACCAAAAGCGCATTCCTTTTTTGGAGAATGATTTATACATAGAAGAAACTGATTTAAAGGCGTTACTTTTTAAAGAGATTAAAACGTTACAATCCTGGTGTATTCAAAAGGGCATTGGATTTGAAATTGATTTAGTGGTTCCTGCAGTCTTAACTGATGCTAAATGGCTTGCTTTTATCATTAGACAGCTATTGACTAACGCCGTGAAATACAGTGAATCGTCCGACATCATGATTAAAAGCTATCAAAAAGAGGAGCAAACAGTCCTTGAAGTAACGGATTATGGACGCGGCATCGACCCTAAAGATTTGCCGCGCATATTTGAAAAGGGGTTCACCTCAACAACCACACATCTCGATCACGCCGCAACAGGAATGGGATTGTATTTAACAAAAAGAATCGCTAAGCCGTTATTAATACATATTGATGTATACTCAAACCTTGGAGAAGGAACCACTTTTTCGTTAACCTTTCCAAAAAGGAATGATTTCGTCCATATTGCAGGCATGTGACAACAATGTCACATGCTTTTCTGATTTGTTCGCCCATTCGAAGGATTAGAATCATCATGCTATTTATAATAAAAGTATGGATCAGAAAGGGAGCGTGTTGGTATGAAAATATTAGAAGCCAATAAAATTCATAAAAGCTATGGCAATAAATTAAATAAGCAGGAAGTGTTAAAAGGAATTGATGTAAGTGTTGAAAAAGGAGAATTCGTGAGTATCATGGGTGCCTCAGGTTCCGGGAAGACAACCTTGCTCAATGTTCTTTCTTCCATTGATAAGGTAAGCGGCGGGACCATCAAAATTGAAAGTAAAGAAATGACTGCGATGAAAGAAAAACAGCTGGCAGAATTCCGTAAGCATCATTTAGGGTTTATTTTTCAAGATTATAACTTACTTGATACGTTGACAGTCAAAGAAAATATTCTCTTGCCGTTATCGATTTCGAAAGTTTCAAAAAGAGCAGCGGATGAAATGTTTAATGCAGTGGCAGCGGAACTGGGGATTTCTGAAATCAAGGATAAGTACCCAAATGAAATATCCGGTGGTCAAAAACAGCGTACTTCTGCTGCAAGGGCCTTTATTCATCAACCAAGCATTATTTTCGCTGACGAACCAACCGGTGCACTCGATTCAAAATCGGCATCCGATTTGCTAAACAAATTAAGTGAAATGAATCAAAACCGCAAAGCAACGATTATCATGGTGACGCATGACCCTGTAGCTGCAAGCTTCAGCAGCAGAGTTATTTTTATTAAGGATGGACAAATTTACACGCAATTAAATAAAGGCGAACAATCAAGACAGACGTTCTTTAAAGACATCATGAAAACGCAAGGTGTATTAGGTGGTGTGCCAAATGAGCGTTAACCAACTCATTTTTCGCAACCTGAAAAAGAATTTGAAAAATTATTATCTCTATGTGTTTGCGTTGATCTTTAGTGTCGCCCTTTATTTCGCCTTTGTCACCCTGCAATATGACCCGGCAATGGACGAAACAAAAGATTCCATTAAAGGAGCCGCTGCGATAAAGGCTGCATCTGTCCTACTTGTCGCGATTGTTTCAATCTTTCTGTTATACGCCAATAACATCTTTATTAAACGGCGCAGCAAGGAAATTGGCTTATTTCAATTAATCGGGATGACCAAAAGCAGGATCTTCAACATCCTGACTGCTGAGAATTTTATCCTTTATTTTGGTTCGTTAGTCATCGGCAGCTTTATTGGCTTTGCTGTTTCAAGATTAATCCTGATGATACTGTTTAAAATTACCGGTGTGGATGCGGTTGCTTCCCTTCATTTTTCTTCACAAGCTCTTATTCAAACCGTTGTGGTGTTTTGTGTTATCTACCTGTTTATTATGCTGATGAATTATGTGTTTATTAAGAGACAAAGTATCCTATCATTATTTAGAGTGGTTTCATCGACCGAAGGAAAAGTAAAAAAGATGTCAATCTTCGAAATCATTATCGGGATTATTGGTGTGGTTTCGATCATTTCAGGCTACTATATTTCAACGAAATTGTTTAGCGGCGATTTTACCACGGTAACTGAACTTTTTGGAGCGATGATATTTATTCTCGGATCGGTTATTATCGGCACCTATCTTTTTTATAAAGGATCTGTCAGCTTTATCTTTAATGTTATTCGGAAAAAGAAGGATGGGTATTTAAATATCAATCAAGTATTATCACTATCCTCGATTATGTTTCGGATGAAATCGAATGCCTTATTGTTAACTATTATTACGACCGTATCGGCACTAGCAATTGGTTTATTATCCTTGAGTTATATCTCATACTATTCAGCAGAAAAAATGGCCGAGAGTCAGGTTGCCGGGGATTTTTCCTTCATAAATGCGGAAGATGCTGATCAATTCAAAAGGGAATTAGCTTCGAATGACATTCCGTTCAATGAAAAAAAGGTTGATGTTATTCAGGTGGATGCAAATCTTAAGGAGATTTTGGGAAACCTAAATGGATTAATGGTCGATCCAAAGGCTATGACAATCCCGGTTATTAGCGATAATGCTGTTAAAAACATCGACGTTCCTAAGGGAGATACTATTTTTACGGGTTATAATGATTTACTGCAAAAATTCATGAGCCTAAAGGATTCTGGTCCTATCGAATTGAAAGGTCAAAATGAAACAGTTCCGCTCCAATACTTGGGCTTAAAAAAGGACTTCGTCATTTCAGGTTACTTTACAAACGGCGGGCAGCCGATTGCCATTGTCGATGAAACTGTGTTCGACCGTTTAAGGAAAGATGTTAATCCAGAGATTCAAAAGGAATCGTCACTGTTTATCGGAATTACGTTAAAAGATGAAGCAAATCTCGAAAAATCAAATGATATTTTTAAAAAGATGAATGTTAATGACGACAATTCATTTTCTTCTCGCTTGGAAATCAGCAATACGCAGAAAAATATGATGGGCCTCATCATGTTTATCGTTGGCTTTTTAGGATTAACCTTTCTCATCACATCCGGATGTATTCTTTATTTTAAACAAATGGGTGAGGGTGAAGAGGAAAAGCCGAATTATACCATATTAAGAAAACTCGGTTTCACCCAAAGTGACCTGCTAAAAGGGATTCATGCAAAACAACTCTTTAATTTTGGCATTCCTTTAGTCGTCGGACTCTTGCATAGCTATTTCGCCGTTCAATCAGGCTGGTTTTTATTCGGCACAGAGGTGTGGACACCAATGATTATCGTTATGGTGATCTATACCGGATTGTATTCGATCTTCGGATTACTATCAGTCCTTTATTATAAAAAGGTCATCAATGAAGCACTTTAATAGTTGAAGTTGTATAAGGGATACCGGCCCTTCGTCGGTATCCTTTTTTAGTTCATAATGGTTTATTTATCCCTTACATATTGAGGATCAGGCGCTTATATACAAACTATAGGACTATCAAAATTTGGCTGTTGTCAGGCACTACTTTTAAAGAATGATATAACTAAAAATTCAGAGTATTTCAGTTGACTAGATAATTTTTTCAAAATATAATACTCGTAAGTAATATATTTTTTTTATCAGGAGCTGGATCTTTAATGGGTCGAAGGGGAAGAAAAAAAGGAGCGTCAGGAGAACAAAGCCGGGCTTTATTGCTTTCAATCGCAGCTAAAGAATTTGCTCATAAAGGCTTTTATGAAACAAAAGTGAGCAGTATTGTGAAACAAGCCAGCTTAAGCCAGCCTACCTTTTATTTATATTTTAATAGTAAAGAAGCACTATTTGGGGAATTGGTCGAATTGTTTGGTGACCAACTGTTTGACCTTACGAAACAAAGCCGCCTTGAACCAGGAATTGAATCCTCCTCCCTCGCCAATCGAATCAGTTCTGGACTCACAGCCATTTTTCGTTTCTTCGTTGAGGAGCCGGATTTGGCTCGGATTGGATTTTATATTGCCGATGAGGCAGAAGACATCAAGAATAAGTTAGCTGCCCAAATAAAAGACAATTTGATTTATGAACAGCAGCACGGTTATTTTCGCACCAATCTGGATATGAGTACTGTTGCAGAGAGCTTGGTAGGAATCATCGAGCGTCTTGCGATGACAAAATTGCTGCCTGGGCACAAGACACCAGAGATTTTAGCGAGTGAAATTGTCACCCTTTTTTTAAACGGGATGATCACACATCAAGGTAGCAGCTCATTGTCATATCCTTCCCGAATTTCGGAATAACCGGTTATTAGGGAAAGCTTTACTAAAGTTAAAAAACAATCACAGTTTTACATACATTTCTTCATAAGACATTTTTGTACCTAGGGGATGATAATGAGTGGATTCCAAGCTAGAAGCACAGGTAGAGAAGCTTGATGAGGAATGGATTAATCTAATGTTACAGGCAAAACAAATCGGATTAACTCCAACTGAAGTCAAAGAGTTCCTGAGGCAGCAACAAGAATAAGGGTGTCAGGTTAAAAAGTGAAAAAGCAGGTGCCTGACCCCCAGTGTGTTAAAGCGATAACTCATCAGGGGCAGACACATGTTCTATGTACGTGTAAAGTCCCTCCGACCTGACTGGAATGCTACAGTCTGAATAACTTAGAACATTTTTACGAATCCTGTTCCTATATGTTAAACTATACCACGACTTGTATCTGAACGAAAAAAATATATTGGAGTGGTTACATGAGTAAAGCTAAAGGGAAAAGCGGTATAGGAAGAGGTACAGGCAAGAAGGGCTGGAATCGTTGGCAAGCTAGTGCCAACAAAGCAAAAAGCGCCAAGCCATATGTCAGCAAAGGAGTCAAAAAATCAGCTGATGATAAAAACACAGGCAACAATAATTAGGGGAAGAAGGGCCGTATGGATGAAAAAGAGAGTAGCATTTATGGGGGCCGCCATTTTAGTCAGTTTCCTGCTATTATTCGGCACTTATAAATTAATGAATTCAAGAACATTCCAGCTATTCGACGGATTAACCAATCAAGTGGAGACGAATCAAAAGGTGGTTGCGTTAACCTTTGACGATGGTCCAACGAATAATGTTGATCAAATTCTGCCGCTCTTGGATCAATACCACGCAAAGGCGACCTTTTTCCTTATTGGGAATGAGATAAAGAACAATCTTGAAGATGCTCAGAAAATTGTTGATGCGGGTCATCAAGTAGGTAATCACACCTATTCACATAAGCGGATGATTTTTAAAACGCCTTCCTTTTATAGAGAAGAAATTGAAAAAACAGATCAATTGATTCGTGATGCTGGGTTTAAGGGTGAAATCGATGTGCGTCCGCCTAACGGAAAAAAACTGGTTGGGTTGCCCTATTACCTCAAAAAGCATGACAGAGACACCATCACGTGGAATCTGGAACCCGACAGCTTTTACACCACTGCTTCTGACAAGGTGAAGTATGTGAAGGATCAAATAAAACCTGGTTCGATTATCTTGTTACATCCTATGTATGATAAAACTGGCGAAGAACTTAAGACAATTGAAGGCATTCTTAAATCCCTTTCCGACGATGGATACACCTTCGTAACAGTGAATGACCTCCAAAAGTACTCCGTTAACAAATAAAATAGAGCAAAACGCAAAGAAGCAGCCGTTTAATAGCGGCTGCTTCTTTAGGTACCTTTTTGGTGCCTGATACCCTTTTCAACTCACCCAACGTGTTTACCTATTTATTGGTGCCTGACACCCTTTTCAATATATTCCACTTATTTATGCTTGTTTTTGTAATGGGTGTGCCGGTTCCCTAGAGTCCTGTTTTCGTACGAAATGGACAAGCATGTAGACTAGCGGTGTGGTTAGGATTGCTGCAAAGAATTTAACAATGTATTGGGTCAGGATTAGGCTTCCTAGGATCGCAAAAGGCATTGTCCCGTAGAAGGCAATGGTTATAAAAATGGTTGTATCAATCAACTGACTTAGCATGGTAGACGCATTATTACGTAACCAAAGCTTTTTTTGTCCATGGGCGCTTTTTAATTTATTGAATACAAAAACATCCAAGTTTTGACTCACAGCATAAGAAATTAAACTCGCAATAATCACTCGAAAACTTCCATTTAAGATGCTTTCAAATGCCCCTTGATCTTTAAATACAGGCGCAGCTGGCAAATGAATCGTAATCGTAATAAAGATAAGAGCAAGGATTTGCATAATCAGCCCTGCCTGCACCGTTCTCCGCGCTTCTTTTTTTCCGTAAACCTCGACAATTACATCAATAAGTGGATACGTAAAGATATAAATAATGACAGCTGCTGGCAGAATAGCAAAATCCCCTATACTGAAAAGCTTAACAGCCACGATATTTGCTAGAATTAACAATCCTACAAAAATACCATTTAAATAAAATATCATCTTTCTTTTCCTTCCTTTATCGATTATCGACCTTTTCTGGATAGAGGTCATGGTTCATTAAACGGAAATTGGCCATCTCCTCGTACTTAGTGCCTGGTTTTCCGTAATTGCACCATGGGTCAATGGAAATGCCGCCTCTTGGGGTGAACTTCCCCCAAACCTCTATATAGCGTGGATCGAGCAAGTTAATTAAGTCGTTCATGATGATATTGACACAATCCTCATGAAAATCACCATGATTCCGAAAGCTGAAAAGATATAGTTTCAAAGACTTGCTCTCGACTATTTTTTTATCCGGAACATAGGAAATATACATTGTGGCAAAATCCGGCTGACGTGTCAGCGGGCAAAGGCTAGTAAATTCCGGGCAATTAAATTTCACAAAATAATCACGCTCCGGGTGCAGGTTATCAACTGCCTCCAAGACTTCCGGTGCATATTCAAATGAATAGGCGGTACCTTGATTCCCTAATAATGTTAAGTCCTTTAATCCTTCTTCATGGCTGCGGCCAGACATAAAAAAACCCCCTTGTAAATGTGTCCCCACACTTTTTCAAGAGAGTTTCCACTGAACATTCTACGCAAACCTTCGGGATATAAAACAAAAAAGCCACGTCCGATATGGACATGGCATAGAGTCATGTATCCATAGTTTTTTATAGAGGGTATCAGCTATGAACCTCTCCCGTTCAAGCACGGGTATTCTTTTTTCTTCTCTCCTATAATAAAGAACTGTTTCAAAAACGTCAAACAAATATTTTTCCACCTATAGGCCGATGAATGTTTCAAGGCACTGTCGCTTTAAATGACATATTCCTGGTATTTTTCAAAATCGTTTTGATTACATTCCACCGTTAACTTTGTGCCATTGTTTTCGTAGCTTGTCGAAAGCACATTTGCATTCTCATTTAGGTAGGAAACTAAGCTGCCACCATCAAAAGGAATTAACATTTCACAATGGATCGGATTTTTAAAAATTTGCTCGCTGATCACATCAACTAATTCTTCTATTCCTACACCTTGTTTAGCAGAAAGATAAACACTTCGACCCTTCACTGCAGGAAAATCTACATCAGCTAAATCCGACTTATTATAAGCAAGTACGGTAGGGATTTTATTGATCCCAATCTCTATTAAAGTATTATTCGTCACATTTATGAGATTTTCATAATGTGGACTTGAAAAATCAACCACATGGATTAGTAAATCTGCCGTTGCCGCTTCCTCAAGCGTCGAACGAAAGGCTTTGACGAGATGATGCGGCAGCTTATCTACAAAACCAACTGTATCAGAAAGCAAAAACGGCTGGTGATTGACAAGTTTTATTTTTCTAACGGACGTATCCAACGTTGCAAATAACATATCTTTTTCAAAAACTTGTTTGTTAGGTGACTGATGAGATCTTCGTAGCAGAGCATTCATAATGGTTGATTTTCCGGCATTTGTGTAGCCCACTAAGGAAACGAGTGGAACACCGCTTTTTTTCCGCTGGCTGCGCCGGGTTTCCCGCTGCGATACAAGCACTTCTAATTCCTTATTCAAGTCGGCAATCTTTGCCTCAATTTTTCTGCGATCAAGTTCTAATTTGGTTTCGCCGGCACCTCTATTTTTCAAGCCCACTCCCCCGCCTTGACGGCCTAACGATTCACGCGAGCCAATGATTCTTGGGAGCATATATTTTAGGCGGGCCACTTCCACTTGGAGCTGGGCTTCTCTCGTTTTAGCCCGTTCGGCAAATATATCTAATATCAACATCGTGCGATCAATGACTTTCCTATCAAGCTCTTCTTCAAGATTCCGAATTTGCGACGCCGATAACTCATCATTAAATACGACTAAATCCGCATCAGTCTCTTCAAGGAGCCGTTTCGCTTCCTCAATTTTCCCCGTACCAATATAATGTGATTTATTGATGCGGTTTAAATTTTGTGTGATTTCGCCAACAACTTCTATATGACAGGCAGCAGCCAGGTTCTCCAATTCCATCATTGAATAGGAAAAATCAGCTTGATGATTGATATTGACACCAACAATAAGCGAAGTTTGTTTTTCTCTCATGGGTAAATTCCTCCATTTCTTTTTGCAAAAATGACAAAAAAAACACAATCGATCAGTCTGTGCAAAGTAAATGGATAAATACAACACGAAAAATACCCGAAAGGGCACGAAAATAATCTGGTTAGATTGTTGGTCTCTAAATGAAAAATGACTAATCTCCTTACATTGATTAAAGAAAAGTATAGGAAAAAAACATTTCTCATATCCCATATTTATTTTTAAAGACAGCAAAATAGAGGGTCAACTCGCCCCCTCTTTTTCACTTACCGTAAAATAAAGGTTTCCTTAAAAAAGGCAGACCAATCCCATTTACTCTGCACAGCCGGCAGAGACTTGAACGTTATTCAATTAACGGTTCAAATTTTGGAATCGCAATCTGCAAAAATACACTAGGAAAACCTCCATTTCTCTATAATTACTATCATCATAACATCACCTAAAATGGAAATCAATGGATTTCTATCTACTTTAGGTGATCATTTAAAACATTTTCTTCTAAGACAGAAAATTTATCACCGTATACTTTAGTTATATGCTTTTCTCCCCAAGCACATAGGGAACTTAAAATACTATCTAGACTCCACCCATATTCACTCAGCTCATACTCTACTTTTGGAGGAATTTGATTATAAACTATTCTGTTTATGACACCATCTTCCTCTAATTCCCGCAATTGTTGGGTTAACATCTTTTGAGTAATATCTGGCATCAATCGTTTCAATTCACTCGTGCGCTTTTTTCCGTGTGTTAAATGGCATAGAATGACGCACTTCCACTTTCCCCCGATTACCTCAAGTGTGGCTTCTACCGATATATTGTATTTCTTTCTTTTCAAACAAACTCCTCCATTTTAACAGGCACAAAAAAGTACCTATATTACTCTTAGGTAACTATAGTACTTTAAAGTGCGTACTTCTCATTTAATCACATATATTCCATAATAGCATTTGCCGGTTGAAATTACTCGTATTCATTTTTTTATAGTTTGTTTTAAAGCAGTCTTTTAATACAGAGGGCACACTTTTTAGAAGGAGATGGTCAAATGTTTTTAGATAAAAAGAGGAGTACCTTCGCGTTACTCGCATTAGCGATGAGTGCATTTGCTATAGGGACAACTGAATTTATCAGCGTTGGATTATTACCGCTCATTGCGGAGGATTTACAAATATCTGTTACAACAGCCGGCTTAACAGTTTCTTTATATGCTTTAGGTGTCACATTTGGGGCACCGATTTTAACATCTGTTACTTCCCGTATGTCTCGCAAGTCTTTATTACTCTGGATTATGGTTATTTTTATTATTGGAAATGGACTCGCCGCTAGTGCAGCCAATATTGGTGTTTTACTGGCTGCCCGTGTGATTTCTGCTTTTTCACACGGTGTCTTTATGTCCATCGGTTCGACAATTGCAGCTGAATTAGTACCGGAAAATCGTCGGGCAAGTGCGATATCTATCATGTTTTCAGGTCTAACGATTGCAACCGTTACAGGTGTACCATTTGGTACCTTCATTGGACAGCAATACGGCTGGAGAATGGCCTTTGTCATTATTATTGTGGTCGGAGTGATTGCCTTTTTTGCAAACAGCATCCTTGTTCCGTCTGATTTACGAAAAGGGGCACAAACAACCTTTCGTGATCAATTCAAATTAGTTACAAATGGCCGTTTATTACTCTTATTTATTATTACTGCACTAGGATATGGGGGAACATTCGTTGTCTTTACCTATTTATCCCCAATCATGCAGGAGATAACGGGATTTAAAGAAGGAACTGTTGCGGTAATCCTGCTGGTTTACGGGATTGCGATTGCTATTGGGAACATGGTCGGCGGCAAACTGGCTAATAATAATCCCATTAGAGCATTATTTTATATCTTCATTGTCCAAGCAGTTGTTTTATTTGTACTAATGTTTACAGCACCATTTAAAATCGCAGGATTAATGACGATTTTCTTTATGGGACTGCTTGCTTTTATGAATGTTCCGGGACTGCAGGTATATGCTGTGAATTTAGCGGAGAGGTTCGTGCCGACTGCGATAGATGTAGCTTCCGCCATCAATATTGCAGCTTTTAATGCTGGAATTGCGATAGGATCCTACTTAGGCGGCGTTATCACTGATTCTATTGGACTGATTCACACCACTTGGATCGGGGCATTGATGGTTCTGGGAGCGGTAATCCTTACAGGCTGGAGCCGGAGTCTTGAAAGAAAAGACAGTGAGACTAGCACGACTGATATAAAAAACTTCATTTGCTCATAATACCTTTTTTAAAAAAATTCTTTTACTAAAATTGGAGGTTTATTTCAACATGATTAACAACTTACAAGACACAACTACATTAAATAACGGGGTAAAAATGCCTTGGTTTGGCATCGGGGTTTTTAAAGTAGAAGAAGGCCCAGAGCTCGTTCATGCTGTTAAATTTGCGATTAAACATGGGTATCGCAGTATTGATACAGCTGCAATTTATGGAAATGAAGAGGGTGTTGGACAAGGAATCGATGAAGGAATACAAGAAGCAGGGATTTCTAGGGAAGAACTGTTTGTCACATCAAAGGTTTGGAATGCAGACTTAGGCTATGAAGCAACTCTCGCTGCCTATGAAACAAGCCTAAAGAAACTCGGTCTAGATTATTTAGATTTATATTTAATTCACTGGCCTGTAGCCGGGAAATACAAAGATGCGTGGCGTGCCTTAGAGACGCTTTATAAAGAAGGCAGAGTAAAAGCGATAGGAGTAAGTAACTTCCAGGTCCACCATCTTAAAGATTTGATGAAAGATGCTGAGATTAAACCAATGGTAAATCAAGTGGAATATCATCCACGATTAACCCAAAAGGAAGTACAAGCCTTTTGCCAAGAACATGGAATTCAAATGGAGGCCTGGTCACCATTAATGCAAGGTCAATTATTAGATCATCCAATTCTTCAAGAAATTGCAAATAAGCATAATAAGTCTATTGCTCAAATCATTTTGCGATGGGATTTGCAAAACGGTGTTATCACTATTCCAAAATCTACAAAAGAACATCGAATCGTTGAGAACTCTTCAATATTTGATTTCGAACTTACAAAAGAAGATATGGAACGAATTAATGGACTAAACCAAAACCATCGCGTCGGACCAGATCCAGACAACTTCAACTTTTAAATAAAAGGCAGGGTTGCAAAAGGTGACACCCATTGTAACCCTGCCAACTTGTTAATCTAATTATTGGTGCCTGACACCGTTTATACCTCTGGCAACTTGTTTTGCTTTTTTTGGGCACCACTATTAAGAATTGACGTTATAAAATACTAAATTTTTTATTAGGAAAGCAAAGTTTTCCAAGTGCAATAATTTCATCAATGTCTTCCATGCGAATGTTGCGAATAACTATTTTCTTTTCGTATTTGGACATATCTGTATCTGGCACATTCTCACACCCTTAATTAGATAACAAATTAATATCGTTGTTATAGGTAATTAAGGTTCCCATTAAATTGAAATTTCAACTAATTTCCTTTCCTAAAATTAGCAAAAAAAACGAAGAGCAACAATAATGTACTCTTCGCTTCTTTTCGTTTAAAATAGTCCATCAAATAAATCTAATGTCGTAAATTTGAGATGTTATAAATCTCCTTATTTTTTCTGTGGTGCTGCTGCACTTTCTCTTATGATTAACTTTGTATTGATCGTGATTTTCTTACTAACTTCCCTTTTGGAGGACAGCTTTTCTACCAGTAAATCCACCGCCGTTTCTCCCATAATTTCTGTATATAGTTTCACTGTTGTGAGAGGAGGAACCATATACTGTGCAGTAGCGACGTCGTTAAAACCTACAATGCTTAGTTCATCCGGAATTTTTACTCCAAGCTCATAGGCCGCTTTGTAGCAACCAACAGCAATGGTATCATTTGCGACAAATATAGCGGTCGGTTTTTGTTCACCGGATAACATTTCTTTTAAAAGGGTATATCCGTCTTTCGGATCATAGCCGCCGATTTTTACTAGTTCCTCTTTAAAAATATTCTTTTCCTTTAAATAATTTTCAAAAACGTCCTGCCGCAAATCTTTAAATCGATTCCCATACATATCCGTTTCAACACCGCCGATAAAACCGATACTTTTATGGCCTAACTCAGTTAGATAATTTAGAGCATTTTTAGTGGCTGATGGGAAGTCGATAATAACAGAATCAAAATACCGATTGTCCGGATTGGAATCGATAAAGACACAAGGTTTATCAAAGTTCTTAATCTTTTCGATATCCTTGCTTTTGAACGTTCCAAGACATAAAATACCGTCAATTTTTCTACTATAATCCTCATTGCCGCCCTTATCAATTCGGTAGAAGTCAATCCCTTTAAGCTTCAACTTCTTTTCCAAAGCAACCCGAATTGATAAGTAATAGGTATCCACTAATTCTTCCTCAAGCGAGAAAGAATCGTATAAGCCTATTTTCCATTTACTTTTTGCCTTTTTCTTTGGAGTGATTACATAAGATAATTCCTCTGCAGCCTCAAACACTCTTTTTCTTGTTTCTGGTGAGACATTTAATGTTTCATCGTAATTTAACACGCGTGATACGGTAGTTATTGAAACATTAGCTAAAGTGGCTATCTCTTTTATCGTGGCCATTATTTCTCTACCTACCTTGTTAGTTCCTTTAATTTATTCCTTTTAAAAAAAGGAAGCTTTGTTTCTGATATGATAATAGCACCTAGAATGAGGATAGCACCAATCACCATTTTAATTGTCATCACTTCATTTAAAATAGCAACGGAAAATACCATGCCCCAAAACGATTCTGTCGAGAGGATAATGGCAGCTTTTGTTTCTGAAATCATTTTTTGAGCAACCGTTTGCAATAAAAAGGCAACCGTTGTAGAAAATATCCCAAGGTAAAGGAGTGATAACATCCCACCCATTTCGACTGCATGGAAGGTTTCTCCTTTGAAAAAGACAACGATAAATCCAATGACGGCTGCGGTCATCATTTGGATGAGCGTTAAAAGAATCGGATCGGAATCCTTCACATATTTTGCCGTATAGAAAATATGGAATGCAAAGCCAACAGCACAGCCTAATGTCAGCAAATCTCCAATATTGATATCGGAAGATAATTTCAACGATAACACACCGACACCGACCATCGCTAATACAGCCCCCGTCAGTTCATAGAAATCCATTTTTCTTTTATACAATAGGAAGCCAATAAACGGAACAATGACAACATTTACGGCTGTCAAGAAGGCATTTTTCGATGGTGTCGTAAATTGAAGACCGACCGTTTGCAATGCAAACGCCAAATATAAAAAGATCCCCAATATCGCTCCTTTGATGATCGTACTTTTATTAATCACTTTCAATCTTTTATGGAAAATAATGACTAAAATGACCGCTCCTACTAAAAACCTGCCTGCTAAAATCTGGTATGGTGTGAAGTGCTCCAAGGCGATCGCGCTGGCTACAAAGCCACTTCCCCAGATAATCGCTGTAATCGTAAGAGCAAGTTCCCCCATATACTTACGCATTTAATCCCCCCTAACTTTGTCAGCCAACAGCAGCAAAAATACACTCGATGTCCATGTAAAGGAGGTATCCACTAACCCTTTACCGGTATGCGGATCAAAGTTTTCCGCCATTCCGCCTACAAGGGTAAGCTCGAGAAATTTATCCCGCAAGCGGTTGCCAGCCTCTTCGTAGCCATTCTTTTTCAAGGCATCAATAAACAGATACGTCACCGGCGCCCAGATTGGACCAAGCCAATAGCCATTTTCTTTATAATATGGACTATTCACTTTCTCAGTAGCGAGGCCGTATTTCGTTTCAAAGTTTGCTTCTAAGTCAGAAACTAATTGGTCCATGACGTCTTTTTCCAAGCGGTAGCCAATCAGTACAGGCAGGCGGAGAATTAAGCTACTTCTGATTTCAATTTTTTCAGCATTCTTGCCAACGCGCCCGTAAAAACCTTCTTCATCAAAAAGACTTTCGATTAACAAGTTGAACATTTTGTCAGCCCGCTCTTTAAATCGAACCGCTTCTCTTTTTTCACCCAAGCGTTCAGCAAAAGAGGCAAGGATATCATAAGAGCGAACTAAGAAGCTTGCAAGATCTGGCGCTTCCACCGGCATCCCCCGATGAAACAACGAGGCATTATCCCAACCGGAATCATTTCCATGTTTATAGTGCGGCAGCCTTCCTAGGAATGTTCGATATTGATCATAATAGTCCATCACTTTTTTAGTAGACTCATACACCCATTTTAAACGATGTTCATCCTTAAAGTAATCATTTTTTTCCAATAGCTGCTCATAAACGTAGGCAAAGATCGGCGGTTTGATACAATTGTAGGAAATAAATTTATCATTCACAAAATCTGGATAAGCACCAGACACATCCTGGGTGTCCATAAATATTTTTAATTGGGCGAACGCGAGTTCAGGATGTTTCTCCCCTAAATTCAATGCGTTAAAGCAGTTGTCCCACGACCATATATTATACATCCAGAGCTTTGACATATACATAGCATAATCTTTTAGTACTCCATGCGGATGAACGACGCTGGACCAAGTGATGTAAGAAGCCCTTTCCAACGAAGGCAGGTATTCTGTCTCTGTCATTCCAGGATTCATCGAATCAAACCATTCTTTATAGAGACGCTCTACTTGCTCTTTCCCTTGGGTAAAAGGAAGGTATTCCTTTTTTTGATAAACAGTTCGATAACTTTCGATGACAAAATGGCCACTTTTCATCCGCATATCGATAAAGTCATTTCCAATTATATTCCATGGGGCATCAACTAACAGTTCACCAGTCAGGTTAACAATCATTAGCTTTAATTCCTTTGGATAGATATGATATTCGAACATCCCATCTTCCAATTCCATTAACGAATCATATTTCCCTTTTGTCGCTCTTAATCTTAACTCTACATCTTTGACTTCAACATGGAGTTCATCCTCTTCGGTTATGACGATTTCCGCAACACGTTCACCTTTTACATAAAAGGATAAAGATACCTCAGAAGACTTTACTTCAAATACTTGTTCCACTCCGTGCTGCAATATATCCACTTGGAATAGCTTTGATGGCGCATCATCACCGCCATGGACATCCCTAATATATACATCCTCCGAATTCTTTTCCTTCGAAATACAAAAATAGGATCCAAATCTGGAAAAGGGGATTTCTTTAATATCTACATTCATCCTATTTCTCCTTATCATGGGTTTTCAGTTCAAATAAGCAGGGTTTCCCCTGCCTATCTCGCTCTAAAAAATTTACTTTCTTCCACTACAGTATCTTTATGAATATTCCTTATTTCCAGCTCAATTTCAAAGTCTTCGATTCCCACTTTGTACTGTGGAAGCTGTTCCTCACCACAGCTATTACTTCCCAGCCCACTTTGTTGATAATCGATGGTTAACACATTGTATGGCGATTTTTGAATGTTTCCTCGATGTTTGGCTTCTTCTAATGCACTTGTTTCATAATCATGGATGGTGAAATCTCTTACTTCTTTAAAATTAACTAATATCGATTGACTTCCCTTGGTTAAAGCTAAGAAAGATGTATCACATCTCGATCCATTTTCCTGTGGATAGACATAATCCGTGTGCATTTCCTCGACACTTTTGTGGTACAAACCAATACTTTGACTCAACTTGCTATCTTGATAACTCTCGGAGTCCCCTCTGCCATACCAAGTCACATCATTGTACGCTTTGTTTAGGTGCATGCTAATTCCGATTCTTGGAAGAAAATCAGGAATCTCTTTCCCTCTTATCACTTTGATGCCCTTCAGATGAAGGCTTAACACGCCAGCGTGTGTGATTCTATATTGATAAGAAAGATCAAAGCCCCATGCTTGATTAACACTCGATAGATATTTATTGATTTCAATATCTACAAAGCCCTCATTCATTTGATAGGTAAATGAAACCAATTGTTCCTTTGTATTTTTTAAAAAGTACTTATTAATCCAAGCATCCTTCTTATACATATCATTGTCAATGATCGCTCTCCAAAGCGTTAGTTCCGGCCCTTTTTCAATAATCTCTTCCCCATTTAGTTGATGGGATAGGAGAACACCATAAACTTTTGAAAAAACAGTTTTAAAGCGGTCATTCTTTAGTACTAACTGTGTTTGTTTTTCCTCAACAGAGATAGCCGCTGCCGCCTCATGATGAGATACGACTCTTTTGTCCACTTTTGTCGCTTCTAGTAAAAAGCTTTCACTGGTGATGAGATGACCTTCACTTGCATAAAGAGTTTTCTCAGGTTCTGAATAATATAATCGAATCCGGACATCATCGTATTTTAAGGCTTTCTCAAGATTGAGAGGTAGGGTCCATTCTCTTTCCTCCTGTGCATGGATACTTGGGAGGGAAATCCTCTTTTCTTCGATTAATAGATCAAAAGATTCAACCTTCAAGTGCAGTTGGATTCCTTCTAGGTTTCTAAAATCATATCTGTTTTTAATCCTAATTTTTAGCTGATTAAGATCTACTGCCTCGGTTACAATTGGTTCAATCACTTTCTTGTATTCAATCAGCCCTGGTGATGGTGTTCGATCCGGAAACACAAGGCCATCGATACAGAAGTTTCCATTCGTTGGGAAGTCTCCATAATCACCACCATATAGATAATAGACATTACCGTCTTCATCTATTTTTTGAATACCATGGTCATACCATTCCCATACGAATCCACCCTGTAACCTTGGGTATTTCCTCATCACTTCTTGATATTCTGTCAGCCCGCCAGGTCCATTTCCCATCGCATGGCCATATTCACATAAAATATGCGGTTTTTTCCCTTCAGAATCCTTACCGATCTCCTCAAGGGCATTTAATCTCGTGTACATCGTCGTATACATATCACTATAAGCAGCCTGACGGTCCCCTTCATAATGGACCAATCTTGTTGAATCAATTGCTTTGATGGCTTGATACATCGCAGTGAAATTTCGGCCGGCACCTGATTCATTACCAAGCGACCAAATAATGACACTTGGATGATTTCGATCCCGTTTCACCATTCTCACAGCCCGGTCGACATACTGCTTTTCCCATAATTCATTGTCACTAATCCAGTTATAATTTCCTGTATTTTCAAAACCATGACATTCAAGGTCGGCCTCATCAATCACATATAGTCCATATTGGTCACAAAGATCATAGAACACATCATTATTTGGATAGTGCGCCGTACGAACGGCATTGATATTATACTGCTTCATTAAAATGACATCCTGAAGCATATCCTCATAGGTCACCGTCCGGCCCATCACCGGGTTAAAATCATGGCGATTGACACCATTAAAGAAAATTCTTTTTCCATTCACGCGGATTTCATTATCAACAATCTCAATCGACCTTACCCCGAACCTAAGCGGAACCATTTCCTTAACCCCATCTGCTACATCATACTCGAGAACCGCCTGATAAAGATTGGGTTCCTCTGCATTCCATAACAATGGATGAACCATTTCTCGAAGGATCTGGAATTCGCCATTTACCACCTCAACCGGAAACTGATCAACCTCTTTTTCATGAAGAAAAAGCCTCACGTTCATCTCTTTCACATAACTTGTCAAAAACTGTCCAGTCAATTTCAGGGTAAAATTTGTATACTCTTTATCCGGCAAAGTTTCAATCGTAACATCCTCTAATGTATTTTGATTGATGCGGTACAGTTCCACACTTCGAAAAATTCCTGAAAGCCACCACATATCCTGGTCTTCTAAATAAGTTCCATCGGAAAACTGATAAACTCGTACCGTTAATCGGTTTTGGCCATTTTTTACATAGTCCTTTATATCAAATTCTGACGGCATTCTCGACCCCTTGCTGTAGCCAACATGATCCCCATTCACATAAAAATCAAAGGCAGAATCGACACCGTTAAACTTGATAATGATTTTTTCATTCTCTTTAATATCTTCTAAGCCTAAATCTCTGAAATAGATTCCCGTCGGATTTTCATGTGGCACAAAGGGTGGATTGATTGGAAATGGATACAAGACATCGGTATAATGCATATTTCCATAGCCTTTTAACTGCCAGCAGGATGGGACCTCGATCTCATCGAAGTCACGAACATTGAAGTCCTCTGCCTCAAAATTGTCAGGCGAAAATTCCGGTGCCTCTAAAAAGAGAAACTTCCACATTCCGTCCAACGATGTATAGCCTTTACTGTTTTCTTTATTAAACTTTAGCGCCTCAGTGAAGGCACTGTACCTGTAAAAATCAGCATGTGCCGGAAGTCTATTTATATCTGTCAGGTGAATATTCTCCCACCTTCTCATTTCACGTTGCATATCAATTTCCTCCGAACTTTATTACTTAATCGAGCCGCTTATTCCTTCGACAATATTTTTTTGCGCAAAAGCAAAAGCGAGCACTGGTGGAATGATCATCACGAGCGTCATTGCCATAATCGGAATAATTTGCAGCTCATGCACACCTTTAAATGCTGCTAACCCAAGGGCCATTGTATACTTCGATTGATCATTCAAATAAATTAATGGACCAAGGTAATCATTCCAAACCAAAATAATATTTAAGACAGCAATCAAGGTTAAAGGTCCCTTCATGATTGGAAGGAAAATTTTATAAAAGATTTGGAACTCGTTGGCTCCATCGATTCTTGCCGCATTTTCTAAATCCTTAGGGATATTCATTAGAAACTGCCTTAGCAAAAAGATATTATAGGCAGAACCGAAGAACGCCGGGATAATCAAAGGCTTTAACGTATTGATCCAGCCGAATAAATTAAATTCCATATAAAGCGGGATCATCGTCACATCCCACGGAATCATCATCGTAGATAACAGCAGGATAAAAAGGATATTCTTATATTTAAAATCGTACCTAGCAAAGCCGTAAGCAACTAAGGAACAAGATACCAACTGGCCGATTGTCGTTAGCACCGTTACAATGACCGAGTTCATAAAATACGTTCCAAATGGCTGGCTATTCCAAGCATCAATAAAGTTGCTAAATAATGGAGTATCAGGTATAAACTTTGGCGGGAAGCTAAAGACTTCCGATTCCGACTTAATGGCAGTTATGAATGCCCAAATAAAAGGAAAGATGAAGTAAAGGGAAAAAATCACAAGTATGCTATAAACGATGATTTTATGTTTCTTTGTAATCTTCATTATTTTTTACCCCTCTTTTTTTCCTTTTTTACCTCAGCCTCATAGAATACCCATGCAGAGGATGACTTAAAGATTACCATTGTTAAAATCAGTATAATGACAAACATAAACCATGCGTTTGCACTGGCATAACCAAGGTGATGGTGTTTAAAGGCATTGTTATAAACAAATAATCCATAGAAATAAGTAGATTTTAATGGCCCCCCACCTGTTAACAAGAGTACTAGTGTTAATTGTTGCAGGGCGGCTATGACGGATGTAATAACATTAAATAGAAGCGTTGGTGTAATAGTAGGTATCGTGATACTGATGAATTGTCTAATCGGACCAGCTCCATCAATCGAAGCAGCCTCGTACATTTCATTCGGAATCCCTTTAATATCAGTATAGAAAATAAGCATCATTGTCCCTACGCCCCAGGCGCTTGCAATGACAATCGTTACGATTGCCCACTTCGGATCAATCAGCCAGTTTGGTCCTTCAATCCCAAGGAATGATAGTAAATAGTTAAGAACTCCATACTCTGAATTAAACATCCACCCCCAGATAATCGATACAGCAACACCTGATACGACCGCTGGCAGATAGAAGATTGTCCGGAAAACTTTGATACCTTTGACTGGCTGCGTTATAAGAAGTGCAAGTACCAAGGCAACAAAGAGGTTTAACGGAACAAAGATTAACGCAAATTTCAAGGTAATCGCCAGAGAATCATAGAACTGCGGGTCAGCTGTAAACATCTTGATAAAATTATCAAAGCCGACAAACTTGGATTCACCGGCAATCGGCCAATCAAACAAGCTCATGATTAATGAAAAAACTAAAGGCCCTAGTGTAAACAAGATAAACCCAATGATCCACGGCATGATAAATAGAAACGGTACTTTTTTACTGACCAATGTGTAACTTTTTTGTTTTTTAGTAAACATAAATTTTCCCTCTTAAATTGGTTTGACCTTATAGAAAACTCTCAGTTGTAAGAAAAGCGCAAGCGCCTTGATCAGCCTCAGGCATAGCACAAGACGAGCCGGCCGAAAGGTTGCTTTTTAACCTTTTGGACGGATTGGCTTGTGACCTTGTGGGGCTAGGCGCTGGAGCTGGACAATTCTCAAAGTCTAAACTATAAATTCTAATGTTAAATAGAAAAAGAGAATATATCACTCGTGACTGATATATTCTCTTTTTGATGATAGTTCCTTACTTGACTGCATCATTCAACACTTTTTTAGGATCGACTCGTGTACTTGGATTAAAGATTTGTTCAAACGCTAAACTTAAATTTTCAGATAGCTGGCTCCAATCATCGCTGATAAAGGATGTTGGTGTATGCCCTTCACTTTGCTCCAGCATAGAATAAAATACCTTTTTAATTGGATCCTCTTGAAGCTTTTCTGATTCTACGACACTTTTTAGCACTGGAAGTTCAAAGGATATTCTTTCTTTATTAGCCTGTTCGCCTGTCCAAAACTCCATAAATTTAAAGGCTTCTTCTTTATGTTTAGAATCCTTGGACATCGCGATACCTGAAGAACTGATAATACTTGCGCTTTTGTTATTATCAAACGCTGGTAACTCTACAACACCATAGTTGATTCCTGCCTCTTTAAAAGGAGAAAGGTACCAAGCACCATTAATAAACATTCCGACCCGGCCTGATTTCATTTCAGTATCACCCGAGCCTTCGGTTGTGATGGCAATTCCATCTTTAAGCATGTTTTGGAACATTTCAAACGTCTGAATCGATTTAGGTGAATTCAAGTTCCCTTTTAAATTCCCTTTACTATCGGCATAGGATGTACCATTGCTCCATAAATACATTTCAAAATCATAAGGATCCGGTTTACCTGGGAAGGCAAATCCCGTGATTTTTTTCTCTTTATCAGTTAACTTTTTAGCTGTTTCTTGAAGATCTTTCCATGTCCATCCAGCTTGCGGATATTGGATCCCTTTTTCATCAAATAAATCTTTATTATAGTAAACAACATGTGTAGTATAGCCTACTGGAAGTCCAAAAACTTTTCCGTCTACAGAATTATAATTCCATAATGTTTCATAAAAATTGCTCTTATACTCTTCCCCTCTATCTTTTATATAAGAATCGAGCGGTTCCAAAGCATCCTTATATTGAGGGTAATTCCACATATACATGATATCCGGAGCATCTTTGGCTCCGATACCTGCAGTAATTTTAGTGTCATATTCCCCGCCATAGGCTTCCAAAACTACTTTTATATCAGGATTTTCAGCATTGAATTGATCAATAAGCTTTTGTTGTAATTCAACATCATCGCCCACATCCCAAGTGGCAAACCTTAACGTGACCTTACCATCTTCTGCTGATTCTTTTTTTGAACTAGACGAACTGCAAGCGGTTAATAGCAATGCTGCTACAATCGTAAAAAGAAATAATAATTTCACTTTTTTGAAGCCCTTCATCTTATCCCTCCTAGATGTTTATAGGATTATTATAATTGCGGTTTTACTAAAAGTAAACGCTTTTAAACTATTTTTTACTAAAATATTTTTTGCCAATTTGTAATTATTAGATTTTACTATAAAGGTAAAATTTACTATTATATTGGTAAAATATGAATCGTTTAAGAAAAATGAAAAAAAAAACGATTTTAGTCAACTCAAGTAGGAAGATGTCAGCCGAAAGTGTGCTTGCATCTTCTTTTACCTAGAGGAGGGATCGTTTTTATGGATATATTTGGTTCTATCCTGCGTCTGTGTGATCTTTAGGGACCATTCCGATGGACGCCTATCAAATTTAGCTATTTTTCCGATTAGCATTGAAAGCTTCTGAGCGAAAATACCGCCGGAAACAGTGCAGCTAAATCTAGCGGCATAATACCCCTTATATTGCTTCAATACGGAAAATAAATGAAGTAAAATCCTTTTTAATAAGCGGCATGGATAAACCGATTTGCATCAATTCATCTCCATAGTACGGACCCTCTCCCTTGTTTATTTTGTATTCCAGCTTCGGATTTAGCCCGCGTAATTTAAGACGAAAAAAGGGTGGATTTGGTGTTGCCATTGTTTTGTAGTAAAAAACAACCGCTTGTTCCTGATTCGGTGCTATATACATCCATGCCGTGTCCATACCTTCAAATGGACTTAACAGTCTATACTGGTCACCGAAAAGGACAATCTCTTTTATCTGATGGTAAAGGTTGATTTGTTCTATCACCACTGTTTTGTCATCCTTGCTTAGCATATCAACATTTAATTCAAACCCTAAATTGGCTGCCATTGCTACATGGCACCTCATTTGCAAAGGCGTTATCCTTCCAACCTGATGATTCGGTACATCTGAAACGTGAGCCCCCATTGTAATAGCGGGGTAAACGATGCTTGTTCCATATTGAATTTTTAACCTCTCAACTGCATCCGTATCATCACTGGTCCACGTTTGCGGCATGTAATACAACATGCCTGGATCAAAGCGGCCGCCCCCACCCGAACAGCTTTCAAACAAAATCCCCGGAAAACGTTCGGTTAATGTTTCTAAAATCCGATACAATCCAAGCATATAGCGATGCGCTGTTTCCTTTTGCCTTTCAGGGGGCAGTGCTGCCGAGCCCACCTCCGTCATATTCCGGTTCATATCCCATTTTACAAAGGAAATCGGGGCACTGGAGAAAACGTTTGTGAGTGTTTTTATTAAAAAATCACACACTTCTTCCCGGCTTAAATCCAGGACGAGCTGGTTTCTCGACAGTGTCCGGCTGCGCTTCGGCACGTGTAGACACCAATCGGGATGCTTCCTATACAAATCGCTGTCAGGCGAAACCATTTCCGGCTCGACCCACAACCCAAATTGCATCCCCTTGTTTTGTATATAATCTGCTAATCCCTTTAAACCATGAGGGAGCTTTTGCTTATTGACGATCCAATCACCTAGCGAACTTTTATCATTGTCCCGGTGTCCGAACCAGCCATCATCAAGGACAAACAGTTCGATTCCCAGTTCTTTCGCCGCCACCGCAAGTTCCTTTAATTTTTTTTCAGTAAAATTAAAATAGGTGGCTTCCCAATTATTGATGAGAATCGGACGTATTTTGTCGTGGAAAACCCCGCGGCACACCCTGGTTCGTAATAATTTATGATACGTTCTGGACATGCCGCTAAGCCCGTCCGAAGAGTATACCATTAGTGCTTCTGGCGTTTGAAACGTTTCCCCTGGCTTTAACAGCCAAATAAAATCAAACGGATTCATCCCGATGCTGAGCCTGGTTGTCTGAAAAGGGTCTACTTCAATCGAGGCTTGAAAGTTCCCGCTGTACACAAGACTAATCCCATAAACATCGCCATACTCTTCGGTGGCATTCTTTGAAAGTAACGCAAAAAACGGATTATGCTGATGGCTGCTTGCACCTCTGGCGGAAGAAATCGATTGAATTCCATGCTGCAGCGGCTGCCGCTCGATATGACGTTCCCGCGCCCATGTTCCTTGAAGGTGAAGCCAGTCCCAACCTGACTCATGGAAATCCACTGACATGCTCATACATTTATGTATTTCCACCGCATGGCTGCCTAGATGCTCAAAGGAAACAGACCTAGTGATGACATCAAGGTCGCGGTAAATCGTGTAATGTAGATTCATCCCCACTCCAAGCAGAGAGTCAACCAATGTGATGATAAGTGTATCTGCCTCAGATTGATCCTCGACATAGGCAGACGGCAGTCCTTGCAGCGAGGGTTTTCCCTGAAAAATCTGGTGGGAATCATAGACAAATTCAGTAACCGTTGACCCATCTGCGGTACGAAGCTGATAAGCAGGTGACCTAAAATCTCCGTTTCCAAACGCCGGATACTCCTGTGGCAGGGTATCCAGTGAAAACTTTGGGTCAGCCGGTACCACGGCCGGCGAAAAGGCCCTGCCCTTAAATGGCAGAATGGCCGAAGGATGCCGCACTTGAACACGCTTGCCCCAATACAAGTGAGCCAGATACTTCCCATGTATAATTTGAATAAAATAACTCACTCTACCATTATATAGATGTAATACCTTTTCTTTCTCATTCCATTCAATCGGCATGCACCATCACTCCTAAACACAACAAATTCACCTATCCTACTATATTCATCCATAGGGTTGAACAATACGTCAGAATAAAAATGGTGTTAGGTACCACGAAATCCTTTACATCAATTTTATTATTTGGTAAAAAATAAAAGCGTTAAATGATCTAAACTAGGAATGTTGAAATTAGGATGTGTAGGTTTTTATGGAGCATTTAAATCACTTAGTTGAACACTATGGGTATTTTGGAATTATGATTGCGTTAGTGGGAGGCATTATTGGGCTCCCACTCCCGGATGAGGTTTTGCTGACATATGTTGGATATAATGTTTTTGGTGGCAAAATGTCTTACCTGCCTTCACTTCTTTGTGCATTTGCAGGGGCTTGCGGGGGTATTTCACTTAGCTTTATATTAGGCATTAAACTAGGAAACCCGTTTCTACACAAATTTGGTCCTAAACTTCATATTACAGAAGCAAAAATCACTCGGACAAGGAAGCTGTTTGCAAAATTTGGCCCTTTTATATTAATTATTGGTTTTTTTATCCCTGGAGTCCGGCATATTACCGCCTATCTTGCCGGAATTAATGGTTATTCTTATCGAAGATTTGCCTTATTTGCCTATTTTGGTGCGCTCATCTGGTGTTTTATTTTTATTACACTGGGAAGGGTGCTCGGTGAAAATTGGGTCATGGTTGGGACGTATCTATCTAAATATAGTATTTATTTGATTTTAATCTTTTTACTAGGCTGCCTTATTTTTTATACATATTTTAGAAAAAAAAGGACTGTTGGGGATGTTTGAAGAGATAACTATGGCGTCCACTAGTGGAATCAGCCTGGAGTTATCGATATCAACCGTCGAAACCTTAAAAATGCTTCATCATGACTTTTCAAAATGCTTCTCAAAAGCATAAAAAAGGTGCACGCTATTCCGGCGTGAAATTTTAATTGTTTTTCATTGTTTCACTATTTCTCTATTACGCCTTTTAAAAAGTCCATTATGAGAAGTGACTATTCCGGCTTCGGCAGCATCAAAACTAGAGCGGTCATAATGGCCCCAGCCCCGCTCTCTTCCAAGTACATTCATGGCTTGCTGGGTTCTCCACCAGCAAAACCTCTATAGCTATCTCCTTCTGATAACTTCTTTATCTAACATCATTCATCAAAAAACAATATCTTCATTTTGAGACATTACCTTGCTAATCTCTAGTATACAGGCTGGTTTTAAGACTATTCCATTTTTCACTAAAATTGTAATTCGTCCAAGCATTTTTTACTATTTCCGCATAACATATTGGGAAAACATGTTAAATTTGTTCACAATGATTGAAAGGAGAAGTTTTATTTGCGTAAAGCTATGCATCTAAATTTAAGGGTTGATCCGACCCAATATATTTCACAGATCCGCAATGTACCTGGTTATGACTATATTCATCTCGTCCGGCAGCCGAAGTATATGATTGACCTGTCACTTCTTAACAATAAGGTATTTTATTTAAATGAAATTTTCTCACCTAGAGAATTTGTTAAGAAGCATAAACTCTCCCTCTTACACGCTCATCACGGTCAATTAGGCGTATTATTACTCCCGTTTAAGGAAGAAACCAAGCTTCCATTGGTAACCAGTATTCGCGGCCGGGATGCTACTCTTGCCAATCAGCCAGTTGGGTATTTGGAGAACATGAAAAAGTTATTTGAGCAAGGCGAACTCTTTTTTCCTGTCTGTCAATATTTAGCAAACAGAATCATTGAATGGGGCTGTCCTCCGGAGAAAATCAGGGTGTTATATGGCGGTGTGGACCTTAGCCAATACCAATACCGTGCTCCTATAAACAAAGGCACCCAAAACATTTTGTCGGTTGGAAGATTGGTAGAGAAAAAAGGCCATCATATCTTAATGAAAGCCTTCCAAAAATTGAAAGGCAAATTCCCAAATGCTACGCTGACCATCATCGGGAGAGGGGAATTAGAAGAAGACCTCAAAGCACTAGCCAATGAGCTGCAATTAGGAGATTCCTTCCGTCTATTAAACCATCTTCCTAAAGACCAAGTGCGTGAACACTTAACGAATGCAGATTTGTTTTGCGCAGCAAGCTTGGAAGCAGCGAATGGAGATGTTGAGGGAATTCCAAATACATTAAAAGAAGCAATGGCAACAGGAGTTCCTGTCATTTCAACTCGGCATGCAGGCATCCCTGAATTAGTCACACATAGAAAAAACGGTTATTTAGTTCAGGAAAACAATATAGAAGAACTGGCAGCTGCACTTGAATTTATGTTAACGAATAGAAAAGTATGGAGAATGTACGCCACTTCCGCTCGCAAAAAAATTGAACAAGCATTTGATCTTAACAAACAGCTCCAACAGCAGGCTGCATTTTATGACGAACTGTTAGGAGGATCGAAAAAATGATGGATTTTAAATCTATAAAAGTAACAAAAGGTGTCAAAACCTTAGAGATTGAAAACCCAACTAACTTTCCGCTGATTGGGATGGGTGCTCAAGGTGCTGTATTTAAATTATCAGCAAAGAAATGTGTAAAAATCTATACAGACCCGCTGCAAGCAAAAATGGAGACTGAAGCTCTCCAGGCCGGAAAGCACTTGCCGTTTTTCCCAAAAGTATACCAAACAGGTTCAAACTTTATCGTGATGGAATACTTTAATGCACCAACGTTGAAAGAATACCTCAGAAATTGTACGTATATCCCTGAATCCATTGTAAAAAAGCTGCTTACTATTTTAAAAGAAATGGAAAAAGCAAAATTCACGATGGTCGATGCCCCGCTGAGACATATTTTTGTCTTGAAAAATGAAGAACTGAAAGTGATTGACCATGTAAATGCCTTCAAACGGCTTCACCCTGTTCCTCTAAAACTATTACGAGATTTAAATATCATTCTATTAAAACATTCCTTCTTAGCCGAAGTGAAAAAGCTGGAACCAGAGACATTAAATGTGTGGGAAAAATATTTTATTGAAAACAGGTTAGATTATAAAAACATTCCCGTTACCTCAGGCGGATCAGGAGAGGGAGTAAAGGTTGACAGCGCCGTCACGCAGCCGCTTATCGGAAAAGGACATCAGGGGGCAGTCTATCGGGTTGCAGAAGATAAATGTGTAAAAATTTATGGAAAACCGGAAAATGCAAGGCTGGAACAAAAAGTTCTATTGTCCAGCCAAAAATTATCCTTTATTCCCAAAGTCTATGAAACAGGACCCAATTATGTCTTAATGGAATACCTGCTGGGCCCTGATTTAAATACATTTCTAAAAAAACAATCCACACTATCAGAAGATATTACTAGAAAATTACTCGATATATTAACAACTCAGAAAAAATCAGGTTTTAAGCAAATTGATGCCCCGTTAAGGCATATTATTGTCACTAACACTGGTTTTAAAATGGTCGACCACGTCTTTTCGTTCTCCCGCGTACAAGAACGCCCGCTTGAGTTATTTCAGAACTTGCACGAACGGAAATTTTTAGACACTTTTCTAGAACAAGTAAAGACCATTGACCCAAAGACCCATGCTGAATGGACAAAAACACCGATCCCGCTCACAAATCCAGGGAATGGCAATGGGGGAACCGATGGAAACAAGGAAAGGAGCAGGAAAAAACATTCCTCTCGAAAAAAAGTACATCATCGAAGATATAGGCGTAATCGGAAAATAGTACATCATCGAAGATATAGGCATAAACGTAATAAAGGCCGCGGTCGAAAAAAATGACCTATTAGTGACAGAAGCAGCAGGTTTTATTGGTTTCCATCTAACAAAACAATTGTTAGCCAAAAATTATCATGTTATCGGGCTCGATAATCTTAATGACTATTATGATGTTGAAGCTGGACATTTCTCAAAGTCGAATTTTTATACTTTCCTATAAAGAAAACTCGTCGATTGGCGAGCACTTAATGGCGAAGACAGAGGCGTAGTTGAACTTATGACTGATAGTCCCAAAAAAGATACTCTCCATAATAATATGAAGAACATCTTTTTTAATGTAAAAGTATATTTACCAGCCGCGGCTGGCTCCACCGCCCCCTGAGGATCCGCCGCCTCCGCCGCGTGGACCTCCGCCTCCACCTCTTCCGCCGCCGCGGGAGATAATGGAGAGTAACAGGTAGGTAAGGGTACCGCTAAAAAACTTAAAGTCGAGAAATACGACAACTACCACAATCAGAATAATCAGCCAAGATGGGAAATGGATGCCTCCTCCATCTCCATTTGATCCCTCCGGACTTGGATCTGGTGCCGGCTCCGCCTGCCCCCCACCCTCAATTCCGTATTCCGCGAAAACTTCATTTGCAATAGCCTTATAGGTTTCCAATACAGCCTTATTCGGCTGTTGTTTTTTCAAATAGGTAATCGCATATTCATCAAGAATCCGGCCAGCCTTGCCATCAGGAATCCTGCCCTCCAGCCCATATCCTACTTCAATTCTTATCTTACGCTCGTTCATCGCTATAACAAGCAACACGCCATTGTCTTCCTTTTCACTTCCAATTCCGTATTGACGAAAGGCCTCGTTAGCAAATTCCTCGATCGTCCGGTCACCAATGGTTTCGACTGTCAACACAGCAACCTGTGCCGTCGTTTGATCTTCAATACTTCTGCCTAAATTAATTAATTCTGCTCTCTCGGTTTCGGATAATACAGAAGCAAAATCCTGTACATAAATATCGCCAACTGGAGCAGGAATTTGGACATCCTCAGCAAGTGCTGTTGAACCACACAGAAAAAAAGTGAAAAACACCAAAATACAGCTGAAGGCCCTCTTTGTATTCATTATCCATTGCCCCCAAAGTCAACCTTTGGTGCTTCCTCTGCTTTAGGATTGGCTTTGAAATATTCTTTTTCATCAAACCCTGCGATTCCAGCAATAATGGATCCCGGTAGCCGCTTCACCTTTTTATTAAAAATCGCGACCTGATCATTGTAATCTTTACGGGCTACAGCAATTCGATTTTCTGTTCCGGCCAGTTCATCCATCAATTGGGTCACGAATCTTTATTCGGAACTCCCCGTCCTTCACTCCATCCCTCGAATAAACACGTTCCACATACTGAATCTCATCATCTGACATCAGCATGACTGTCGAGCTTCTTGTCCCGTAATGTTCACTTTGGATAAAAAGCGGCGAAAGCATCCGCTCCATGTCTAATGAGACACCTGTATGTGGCAGGACTTCATCAGCGGCGGGGTCAGCATTTTGCAATAGTCCCAGCAGTTGATCAACTAGACCCGATCCCCCTTTATCGCCAAAAACAATTTCCGCCAAACCCTCCTTGCCCTTATTAACTTTGGGCCATTCTGTATCTAAAAAATGATTACTTACCCCATAGATTCCTGGTTCGAGCTTTCGAAGTTCTCCCCCAACATTGGAATAATAAAATAGTTCATTGATATCCCCAGATAATATGTTATAACCCGGATACTGGTACTTATTTTTCACAAGGTTTTGCATATAATCACGGATATGTCCTTCAAAAGCCAAGGCATTTGCCACAAGTTCGCCCCGCGACCGTTTTCCATTAGTTATCTCTTTAGGGTCACGATAATTGGTCAGAGAGGCAAAACGTCCAGTCTTAGTCACACCCATCCAAGTCCCCATTTTTTCTAAATCCCGGCCGGCCAAAATGTCGGGATGATCCTCCCAAAACCGTGCCGGAGCAGTGGGCCTCTGATAAAATTCGTCGCGGTTGGCAGCAACGATGAGCTGATAAACCGGATGAATTCGATAAGCAAATAGGATTAAACACATTTACTAAACACCGCCATAATGGTCATATTTGCTAATTATTGTAACATGGCAAAACCAATAAGGCATTGTTGCTCAATAAAAAGGCTCTTCCAAGCTTGGAAGGGCCTTTTTTTCACTTACCTACGAATAGAATTGTCATCGAATACCTAATCAACTGTATTAGCGGAAAAAGAGTAGAATGAAAGAAGTAATCATCATCATGGTAATCAAAACAATGCGAATATATAAATCAGGCAACTTGACTGTAATCTTGCTGCCAATCAGCACCCCAGGAATGGAGCCCGCTAACAATTGGAGTACTAGAACATAATCTATTGTCCCAAGGTAAGTATGTGCCAATCCTGCCAATCCAGTGATCAGTACGCCATGTAGAAGATCTGTACCGACCAATGTGGAGGCTTGCCACGGGTAAATCCATAAGAGCAGTGCCATAAACAGTGTTCCACTGCCTACTGAGGTGATGGCAACAAGAAAGCCTGTTAAAAATCCTATTGCCATCAAAACAGAGATTTTCAATTCCGAAGAACCTTTCACTGCGGTTGTTTTTTTCTTGGCGTACAGCTGTAACAGCATAACGATTGAGATTAGGATAAATACGACAGAAATGCTTTTCGTGACAAACATATTTAATGTAGCTTCGTTTTCCTTCAACAAATAGATTAAAAAAAGGCCTGCTAACGTTCCTGGGATACTTCCCAGGGCGACTCTTAGCAGCAATTTAAAATCAAGTGTTTTTTGCCTCCAATGCTGCAATGAACCGACAGTTTTAGTGGCTGACGCAAAGATCAAATCCGTACCGATTGCAACTGCAGGAGGCACACCAAAGACAAAGAGGAGAAGGGGGGTCATGATGATCCCTCCACCCATTCCGGTTGCCCCAACAAGCATGCCGACAAACAGTCCGCTAATCGTGATCCAGAGGTCCATCCGCATCCACCGTCCTTGGTTCTGGTAAATAGCCTTTATCCTGTAAATAGTGCAAAATGACTTCTACACCATCACCAATGGAAAGCTTATCAGTCTCAATTGTAATTTCCGAATGAACAGGTGGTTCATAAGGAGCAGATATGCCTGTAAAACCTTTAATTTCACCTGCTCTAGATTTCTTATATAACCCTTTCGGATCTCTTCGTTCACATTCTTCAATTGAGCATTTCACGTAGACCTCGATAAAATCTCCTTCTGGAACAAGCGATCTAACCATGGCACGGTCAGCAATATATGGGGAGATACTCGCTGCGATAGCAATCAAACCCGCCTCCACGAACAGTTTGGACACTTCTCCAATCCTCCTGATATTCTCTGTCCGGTCTTCCGGATTAAAAGATAAATTTTTATTTAATCCATGTCGGACATTATCCCCATCAAGCAGGAAGCAGCGAATTCCGTGCTGAAAAAATTCCTTTTCAATCTCCACTGCTAGTGTCGATTTACCTGCTCCAGATAAGCCTGTAAACCATAATATAAAGCTTTTATGACCATTAAGCTGGTTGCGGTCCAATTTCTCCACTTTCGTTTTCTGCCATACAACAATGGCACTGCTTGATTCAGCTTGAATCCCTTGATCCCATTTCAATCCAAATTGCCCTAAAGTATGTTCATCATGATGAAAATCAGAGCCGCCCGTCATAATGAGCTGAAATTCCTTTGCTAATCGCTGATAACGAGCAATGTCTTCATCGACTTGTTTCCGATGCCATACTTCAATACCATCAAAAGGAAATTGCATGAGTTCACGTACAAGCTCATCGTCGCCGAGCAACAAGGGATGGGCCAGGACAGCTTTACCGCCTGCTCTGTGGATTAGACTGATTCCTTCCTCAACCGAAAGAATCATTTTATCCAAAGCACAAGGCTTTCCATCTGCCAAATAATCATCGAAAACAGTTTGATAATCAGGTACATACCCTTTTTGAACGACAGCCATAGCAATATGCGGCCTAGCAATCACATTCCCCTTACTAAATTGTTTCACATCTTCCAACGTAATTGGTATTCCCAATTCCGTGAACTTTTCAATAATGCGAACTGCCCTTTGCTCCCTGCCTTCACGCATACTGGACAAAATTCCCGTTAATTCGTCGCTCTCACTAACATGATAACCAAGGATATCAACGTTGCGTCCTTTATATTTCGTGCTTAATTCAATTCCCGCAACGATGTTAACCCCGTACTCTAGTCCTGCTTGCTGTGCTTCCTCAATTCCTTCAAGAGTATCGTGATCCGTGATGGCAATGGTTTTTAGTCCAGAGGCTTTTGCCATTTTTACGAGATCACGGGGAGAATGAATTCCGTCAGAAGCAGTCGAATGAATATGGAGGTCGAAATATCCTGCCTCGATAAGATCTACTATATCCAAATTCATTTTGGCATCCTGTTGTTTAGAACCATGATTATTGTTGTAGGCTTCCCGAAGGATTGCAGCAACTTCCTTCCGGGAGAACTCAGCAGGCAGCTCTTGACCGTTTCGCAGCATTTCCCGTACCTTGGTCCCACTTAAGATAAGCCGATCTTCATTTGTGTGTGGGCATGTTTTCTCCGATGCCATACTCCCGCAAGCCTTGCAATAAAAAGAATGCTCGAAACAGAGCGGGGTAATCCCAAGCTCCTCTGAAGGTAATGAAAGGAGCAGCTTCTGAGCATCGTATGTCCCATAGTAATTTCCTACCCCAGCATGGTCGCGGCCAACAATCATATGGGTGCAGCCATAATTTCTTCGGCAAATGGCATGAAACACAGCCTCACGAGGACCGGCATAGCGCATGTAGGCAGGGAAAACGCCAAGCATGGTTCTTTCCTGCGGATAGTAGTTCTCAAGCAGGGCTTCGTAGCTTTTTATCCGTACATCAGCAGGAACATCATCGGCCTTCGTATGCCCTACGAGCGGGTGAATGAGCAGACCGTCAACCAGCTCCAGAGCGCATTTTTGGATGTACTCATGGGCCCGGTGAATCGGATTGCGCGTTTGGAAAGCGACAACCGTTTTCCATCCCATCTCTGAAATAATCCGCCGCATTTCCACTGGATCATAGTAATAATTTGGAAAAGGGGCCGCAGGACGTTCAATGAGACGGATTTCTCCTCCGAGAAGTACTTCCCCTTGACTTAGCAGCCTTGCTACTCCAGGATGCTTCTCATCAGTTGTTCGAAAAACAAGCTCTGCTTCCTTTAGTTTATCGTACAAATATTTTTCTTTTAGAAATAAAACTCCGAGCAGTTTGCCGCTTTCATCCGTTAATCCTATTTCTTCCCCTTCCTTAAGCTTAGAAGCTGTTTCTTTATCGACCGGTAAAGTAATTGGCAGACTCCATAGGGTGCCGTTACTGAGATGCATATCATTTATTACGCGAGTGTAATCTTCTTGTCCCATAAATCCTTTTAAAGGGCTGTAAACACCTGTAGCAATCAGGAGCAGATCGGTTTGAACCCTGGTGTCCACTACAATCTGTTTTCTCCTTTTTAGTCGTTTCTCAATCTTCTTCTTATCTTCGTTTGATAATACTAGATTTACTAGATTGCCCTTTGGCGGAATGAATTGATTCATATGAAAACACTTCCTTTCTTTTAATTTTGATAGGTAATTTAACTAGAATACCTTTGTAATAAAACAAAAAAAGAGTCCAGGTCATATGCTGTTTTGCCGCTGCTGTTGTTTATACGCCTGAAGCCCCTCCATAGATTTAGGGTCCAACGCCTTAATTTTTTCCTCTAGAGCATTTCTCGCGTACTGATATAATCGGATGTCCATCTCATTATGCTGTACGATTAAATCCATCATCTCTTGAGATATTTGCTCCTTTGCTGGCCGCTTTGCGGTTACATTTTTCTTCGTGTAAACGATATTGTTCCAGCCGAAATGCTTCTTCATTAAAAATAAGGTCTCGTCAAACATCTCCGTTATGCCGACAATTGGAAAATTGGAATCCATATTTGCTTTCGCTGCTTCTAAATCGGGTACTCCTCCTGCCAAATAACGTGTCTGAAAGTTAAAAAATTTAGGGGTGGTAATAAACTCCTCGAAGCTGGTTTCCTTCTTAAAATGACCCTTCCCGAGAAAATAATAATAATGGGACACAACACGGTCGATGGGATCGCGCAGCACAGTAAAATAGGTATAGGGTTTTGTCAAGTAACGGTGCATCCCAAAATGCATGTGACCATAAATACAGTTTATATTCACATCTCCTCCAGGAGTTTGCTGCAAATAACTTTCCAAGTGCTCCACATAGCAGCCAACTTTTGAGGATTTCACCTTAGAAGCGCCAGAAAGCAGCCCCTCCATCGTCTGTGGCTGTTTATACTTCAAGACCTCCGTGATTTGAAACTGCTCGTCCAAGATTTTGCCTAATGTCTGCCCGCCGGTTTTCGGTATATGCACATAAATGAAGACTTCGTTATTGCGTTCTTGAACCGGATCGTGAATAAAAAAAATTCTCATTCAAATCTCCCTTCTTCCCCTGCCGGCTTGTCCTCATCCCATCCGAAATCTCTGCCTAGCAGCTCATATAAACGTTCATTATGCGGTTTAAAAAATGCTTGTAACTGTTCTCTTATCTGAACATCCATATTGTTGTATTGGCCGACATTCCACTGCTTTTGATTTAAAAAATCCCACTCCGGCAGTTGCAAAAAATCTGTCACCTGGTTAAAGATTGATTGTGGGTCGGCAAAGAACTCTTCACTTTTTACTATTAAAAACTGTTCCTTAGGAAAAAACTCCATCCAGCGCTTTAATTGGTTCGCGTATATCCCTCTTGTTAAATAGGAGGAACTAATCGCTTTATAGTTTTCTAGTACCTGCTCCATATTTTGATTGAATTGCCCTGCTTCTCGCTCGATAGCTTCTTTAAAAGACAACGGTTCTTTCCCTTTTCTTTCCATGTGATGATAATGGGAATATGCGCGGTCCACGGGGTTTCTGAGGAGCGCAATCAGCTTCACCTTTGGGAGAGTATCATACGCTCTCTTTGGAGCATCTGGATGGATCAGATAACGGGGACTTGCTTCACCGGTAACAAAATGCTCCTTATTTTCTGTCAGCAAAGGAAAATGGCTTAGATACCATTCCAATCCCTGATCATATTTTTTATCAAAAAAATGGACCTCTTTTTTCGTCGCAGAGACGATTTGTGGATGATTTACTATATTTCTATATAAAGACGACGTTCCACTTTTCATAGCCCCGATTATAAGAAAATCCGGCAAATTAATGGTCATGCATCAGCCCTGCCTTTCTAATAGATTCTTACTATTTTATTCAAAAAGTAAGTATAGGGTATGGGAAAGTGACTACTTCAAAAGAAAATAGGCTGCGGTTAGCTTTTTCTCTCTCCTTGCTCGTTTTGAATAAAAAGATGAAGTTCCTGTTTGGACTGAAAATCTAGCTTCTCAATCTTTTTATCAAGCAGCTGGACGGCATATTTGTATAATTCCATATCCAAATCATTGTTTTTTTTGATAAAATCTATGAGCTCCGGAGACAGCTGTTCTTTTGCCGGACGGTGCGAGGTCACATTTCGGTTTGAATAGTCGAACTGGTGCCACCCAAATTGTTTCTTCATTAAATATAAGGACTCGTTAAACCTTTCGGTGATACCGACGATCGAAAAATACCTTTCTAGATGTTCAATAGCCTTTGGTAAATCCGGCAAAGTGTTTCCAGATATATATTGGGTTTGGATATTGCGATTTAAGTCCATTTGTATAAAATCCTCAAAACTGGTACATGTCTTAAAGTGATTTTTCGCAAGTAAATAATAATAGTGTGAAATAACCCTGTCGACTGGGTCGCGGAGCATGGTGATATATGTGAAGGGTTTGGAGAGGCAGGTGTGCGCCCCAAAATAAATGTGACCATAGATGCAGTTTATAGATTGATCTCTTTCTGGTGAGTGTTTCAGGTATTCCTCCAAATGATTGTAATAGCAGCCAATTTTTGAGGCTCTATCTTTTGGAATTTCATTCAGAATAGATTCGATTGTCAGCGGAGGTTTCAATTTACGAACTTCCGAAATTTTATACTGACTATCGATAATTCCGGTTAATGTTTGGCCGGCTGTCTTATCAATGTGTACAAATAGAATGATTTCTTTTTGACTAACGTCAGCATTAATAAAATAAAGTCTCATTCATTCTCTCCTTTCCAATTCTTTTATTAAATTATTCGAAAGAGAAAATAGCGTGCGGGTAAGAGCCGGTTCAAAAGAAATTATTTACGCATATCATGGCAGAAGAAAAAAGAAAGGAGCTAAATGAAATGATACGTTACATCATCAATAAGTGGATGAAACTTAAAGAAGCTGAACTTGTCAATCAGATACAAAAGATTCAAACGATCCGCCTCGATCAAGAGGAGGACGAACTAGTCGAGGTCGATAATCCTACTGATTTACCTCTGCTCTCCAAGTATGAGAAATACGCTGTCTTTCGTCTAGATGAGAATCGCTGCATTATGATATTTGCGAAGGAGGGCTATGCAGAGAGGGAATACGAGAACCGAAGGCTGGGAGCTGAAAAGGGGATAAGCTACGATGTGTATGAGTGGGGCAAAAATTATGTCGTAACCGATTATTTAGAAGCAACTAGCTTACTTGAATATTTGAAATCCCATACAATGACCCGTGATCTGGTAGAAAAGATGATTCAACTGTTGGATGATTTGGATGGAGCAGGATTTATGACCAATCAAGCCCCGGAGGATATTCTAATACTTTCAGATGGAAAACTTAAAGTGGGAAATTTAAAAAAGAATTATACGGGTAAACGACCTTTTCCAAAGAAACTGCTTAAAGGACTCGGAGACAATACTAAAACGTTCCTACAATATATGTTAGAAATGGACAAGGCCCGTTATGAGGAATGGAGCCGGCTGCCGGAATTTCTAGAGTCCGTTCAAAGCAAGGAATAATTCGTATGTCTCATTATATAAAGCCTGTCCTCTCTATACAGAAAATGCAGAAAGGTCATTCCAAGCCGCATTTGATTCGCTTTAACGACGGAAACGATTATGTAGTAAAGTTTAAAAACAATCCCACGGGTACGCGGATGTTAGTCAACGAATATGTTGCCGGCAAGCTGGCCAAGCTGGTGAATCTTCCGGTTACACCTTTTCGAACAGTATATATCCCACGAAAATTCATTGAAGCAAATCCAAGCCTGTCTGAATTCGGCTTTCGTTCAGGAAACCAGTTTGCTAGTCTTTTTATTTCTGACTCCTCCTATCTCCCCAAAGAACTGGATCCTGCTTATCCCCTCCACATTACGAACATAGAACAATTGGCTGGAGTTATCGCATTTGATTATTGGCTTGGAAACGTGGATCGTAATCGGAAAAACCTGCTGCTTAAACCAATGCCAGATGCTGGTCTTCAATTTTATCTAATCGATCATGGTCACTGCTTTATAGATTCCAAATGGACAGTTGAAACTCTCAAAACGATTCCTGACATGAGTAATAGCTGGAGAAAGGCGCATAGGCATTACATTTCCCTGTTGCAGGGGGATACAGGAATAACAGAATATATAAATAGAATTATCGATATCCCTCGGAAAGCGCTTGAGAAAATTGTCCATTCCATCCCTGTAGACTGGGATGTGTCTGACTTTGAACGGGAGGCACTGATCAAATTTCTGATAGATTCACAGGAACGCTTACGCCACTTTCGATTTCCTGTTGCTGAACCTTCATCCATAATCGAGGATATAGAAACTGATCAACAAAAATGAAGTTGACGCGGTATTAAACAGCTATTAATACGAAGCAGCCATAATCCTGTATTCAATAGGATTATGGCTGCTTCATTTTTTTACTATTATTTTTTCCGATTAATCTTTTCCTCAAGCTTTTTGAAATTCGGATCTGTAATCCAGCGATAATATCGTTTTGGATCCATTTGTTTTACATGTTCGAGAAAAAGATTAGCGTTTTTCCCCATGTCTGCAATTAGCTTTTCTGCCAGCCAAACAGGCTCATCTTTAATTACATGGACTACATCGATGACCTTAAGGCTTTCATCTGGCATTACATATATATGGCGTCCTGCGTGATCAAACCGGTTGAAACCAATTTCTTCAAATGTATCTAATAAACGAAGAATACGTCTGGTCAACTGTTCAGTCAATGGATTTTCGCGTAAATATTCAATAAGCGATGGTGAATCAATATATTCCATTACAATATAATTCTTGTCCCAAAAATAAACTTTTGGACAAATACCAGCTTTACCTCCCAACTGCAATGCATGCAGTTCTTTAACAGGACTTTCATTATCAAAATATATCTTTACGCAACGCTTCTCGTCGATTTGGAAAACAGCACCCTGCTTTCCTGCCCCTAATAAGGTAAATTTAGTTGAGTTATCGATCATTGGTTGATAGGGGGGATTCCACACACGAATCTGATTCACTTTTTGTAAGATTCCCTTGGATAATGCCACTCGTTTTTCACCTCCTCCTTTTATATCAGTTTCATCTGCATATTGATGGTTTGAAACGGAGTGTCACGCTGTTATGTTATGAAATAATGCAATAAACCGAAACGGTATTAGTCCAAGCTTAAACTTTTAGAAGAGTGAATGAATTTTTAAAGTTTTTTCCGTAAAAACTATGACGTTTCACATAGTGTTTTTGCCAATTTTTCCAAAAAAGTAGAAATGTCTGTTTCTATTTTCACGGGATTTCATATTGTAATATAACTTCAATAAAAAATGTAAATAGTGAAGTTATCTAAATTCTTTTTATTAAGGAGGTTTAAAGTGAAGGCTGCAATGATTAGTTGGGAATTTCCTCCGCAGTTTACTGGAGGGCTTGGGATCCATTGTCAAGAAATTGTACAAGCATTGACAAGCAACGGAGTGTTGATTGATTTCTATCTTCCTGCATTTAAGACTGAAAACTTTGAGGTTCCAGCGGGAGCAACACTTCACCATGTAAAAACTAAGATTATAAATTCTTCCTATACCTATCACGGAGATGAAATTTGGGAGGCAGTAAAAGAGTTTAAGACCAAGCTTGAAGATACGTTTAATCCAAAAGAAATTAACATCATCCATGCACATGATTGGATGGGGGTTTTTGCTGCAACGACAATTGCTAAAAAATACAACATTCCCCTGGTTTGGACGGTTCATTCTACAGAATATGATCGTGCCGCAGGAATGCCCGTTCATCCAGGCATTTTAGCCATTGAACAGGAAGCCATTGAGAATGTTAATCATACCATTACTGTCTCGAACCGGATGAAACAAAATCTAGTTCTACACTATAATGCCAATCCTGACAACATTACTGTTATCTATAATGGGATTGATCCTGCCCGTTTTGAAGAACTGCGCATGCGGGATTACGAAAATATGGACGGATATATTTTATTCTTAGGAAGGATTACTGGGCAGAAGGGGCCAGATGACTTTTTAGAGGCAGCGAGAATAATCATTACTGATAGGAAGGATGCCCATTTTAAAATTGCGGGTGATGGAGATTTATTAAACAGCTTGCGTCGTCGTGCAAAAAGTTGGAAGATTTCCAATCACGTTGAATTTGCTGGAAGTGTGTTTGATAATCAATTACTAGATTGTTATAAAAACGCCTTACTCTTTGTGTTACCAGCAGTTTCTGAACCATTTGGAATTACAGTATTGGAAGCGATGGCTTCTGGTTTACCGACAATTATTACTTCTACCACTGGGGCCGGAGAAGTTGTTTCCCATGTGATAAAAGTGGAGCCAAATCAGCCTAAAGAACTCGCACAGGCTATTATTACTTTGCTGAACAATCCTCAGCATAGAAAAACACTTGGTGAAGAAGGGGCAAAAGAAGTGCTTCAATTATCATGGCAACATATAGGGAAGCAAACGAAGTTGCTTTATTTACAGCTGTTAAGGACCCTATAAATCAGTTTGCACCATGATATTCAATTAATAGAATAATAAACAGAAAGGGGAGATAAAATTGGAACTAAATAATAATCCTTCTCTTCCGTCAAATGATCAAATTGCTGCTGCATTTGAAACGAGTTATGAACAAGATAACAGAAAAGTTCTGTCAGTTGTATGTCTTTCTACTACTCAAAAATTACGTAAATGGATTTTGGAATATCTCGTCACATATCTTAATCAAGATGGACAAAAGGAAGAAATTTCCCTAATTGGAAAAGTATATTCTAACCAGGAAAAAGGAAAGGCATGCTATCAGGCCTTGAAATATCTTTGGGAACATGGGATGGATTCAGAACAGTCTAATACTGTCATTCGCCCTATAGCTTATTTTGAATCATATCCCATGCTATTGATGACAAAAGCACCTGGAAAATCACTTTTTGAGTTATTAGATTGTGATATGGGTCATAGCCAACTTGGACCAATTATCGCTGATTGGTTGAAGCGTTTACATTCAGTTCCTATTGCCAAACTTCGAGAAATTAAGCATACAAGAGCCGAAGTTGATGTAACACGTTTTTATAATGGCCTTTCACTGGTACTGCCTGAACAGCACGAAAGGATAAAAGATTTATATAATAATATGCTTACAAAATCAGTAAAACCATGGACAGGTTATCAAGTTATGCTTCATGGAGATTGTAATCTAATGAATTTATTTATTGAAGACAAAAAAGTAACGGCAATTGATTTTGACCATCATTTTTTAGGTGATCCTGCCTGGGATGTGGCATATCTTACTTGCCAAATCCAGTTAAAAGGCTATTTAAAGGAAGGAAATTTCATCCATTTCTTACCCCTCGTAAAAAGCTTCATAAAAACATATCTTAGTGATTATCCTGAAGACAATCGCATTGAGTTCTTTAGGCGTTTTTATTTGTATCGAGCTCGTTCCCTATTTGAAAGTTTACACTATGAATTATGTGTGTTAAAGACCGGAAAATTAGATATTGTTAACGCATTTTTAACTGAATGCGAGTCTGCCCTGCAAGGGGGAGATTTATGTTGAGTAATCCTTTCGTTCCTTTGGCCATCGTGCACCATGCGAATCAATATTTGATTACAAATGGCTACCATAACCGATCAGGATTAGCTGAAATCCTTGGACCAAAAGATGCTACAAGTGGTTTACGGGCTATACTCCATTTACATGAGCAATACGAAATACCATTCCATCTTCATGTTAGTGGTACATTAATTGAAGCATGCGCTTGGTATGACCCCCTATTTCTTAAAGAAATTTCTGAATTACGGCAGTCTGGTTTAATCGAAATTATCGGTTCTACTTATGCACAAAATATCATGACATTATTTGATCGTGAACATAATCATCATCAAATACAAGAGGAGCTAAGCTTAATAAGGAAGTGGTTTGATTCCGACCTATCTGATATTACTGGATTCTGGATTCCAGAGCGTGTTTGGGATACAAAACTATTAGCCACTATTCTGACAGATTCCGAGCTTGATAACAAAGGATTTAACTATATTTTAGTCGATGACCGTCTTTTTTTACCGAAAGGCGAAAGGGATCGTTTTGATCAAAGTCATTCATTCATTCCAAAATTATTTGAACCAAAGTATATCAAAGATGGACAAGGTTTGATTGGTCTTCCATTATCAAGTGAAATGCGTCATAACCTATTGTTTGATACAGAACAAAATGAGCAAAATTTAAATGCTCTTCTCACCAAACTATATAATGAAGTGAAAAATGGGAGAGATGTGATCGCCATTTATGGAGATGACATGGAAAAGGCGGCTGGAATCCCTCCCTGGAATGAAAATGCGATAAGTCAATACCATGCCTTCCTTCAATGGCTTAAAACAAGACAGGATGCTAAACCCGTTCTTCTTAATACGTGGTTGAATTCACATAAAGTACAATCGACGATTCCAGTTGGACCAGGTACGTATCGAGAATTGGCGAAGGATTTCGGAGCTGGTGAAAATTATATGGGATGGGCGTCTTCCCCTGCTTGGTTACCATATCAGGCGATTATAAGTAAGTCATGGTCAAAATTGAAAAGTCTTTCAGCCTATTGTGATAAAAATTCTCCAATGTTTCAATTGGCAAGAAAACATTTACTTGCGTGCACGTATGAAACAGCTTGGCATGATGCTCCTAACAGCATTCACACCGATGTGAATAATGATATAAAAGCAAATGGCGATGCTATTATTGGGTTACCAGCTCCTTGGGCATGTACTTTAGCAAGCCATGCTCGTGCAGCAAATGTTCTAATGGAAGCAGTAAAATGGGAACAAGATACAATGAATGAGGAAAAACTTTATGCCTTTTTAGGAGATATTGACGGAGATGGGCATGAGGAAGTTATTTTACGAAATGATACGGTTGCTGTTGTCATTAGCCCGCATTTTGGAGGGCGTATTGTCTATATGTTCTACTTTAATGAGAATAATGGTGCACTCATTGTAGGTAATCCATCAGATGACTGGAATTGGTTAGAAGAACTAAACGATTATATGGATGTTCCAATGAACCATCCCGGTGCTTTTGCTGATGGGCATTTTGAACATGATTCCTATGAAGTATATTCTATCAAAATGAAAGAAAATAATGAAGCTGAGGTAGTGATGAAGAACAATCAAAAAAACAGCGAAGCATATGGAATGAAAAAACGTTTTTCTCTTAAAAAGGATGGAAATGAAGTTAGGATCTATTATGAAAATATTCCTGCTAAAATTCTCCCTTTGACAATCAACATCGGATTATCACCTGATTATTTACGTTTATTGCGTGATGGACGTTCAGTTGTGGTTCCTTATAATTATGGAGGAAAACGAGGATTTCGTAACGGTAGGATATTTGTATGGAGTTATTTTAATAGTTCCGATGCTAAATGGACGATATCACCCGACCCAATATTTGGCCACGGTTTTTGTTTGAGTTTATCCATTACCTCTTCTGATGTATCTCTTTTTTTAGGAGTTAATCATATTCATACAGACTATTCGTTGAAAAATACGAAAAATGAATGATATCCATTGGGGTCTGACCATTAGTGGAGTAAGGCGTTTTTTCACTAGGGGTCAGACCTTCATTCCTTCATATTTTCCTAAATGTGCTTGGGCTTCAGGAGACCAACTCTTAATCAATTGCTATCTATATCTTTCATCGCCAAAAAATTGCAATAAGGGATCAATCGTTTCGCGACTTCAAATTCCCGGTTTTTGGAACCCGGACGCCAATTTACTTCAAATATCCATAGCTTTTGCTGCTGATCTAACCCAATATCAATACCGAGCTCGTCAAACGGATGACTATAAAGGGACTCGAAATGATCTGCAAACGTTAAAGCAAATTCCTCCAGCGTCCGTTTTATTTTCAACGAGTCATCGCCAAATTCTTCCTTCAGGAAGGGCTCCAGTTCGCCGCGGTACCCGCCGCTGCTAATATTACTGACCATCTTCGAATTACCGCTGATCCGGGGATAAATTAACGTAATTTCCCACTCTCCAATGCCATTTTTTTGCACATGCAGCCGAAAATCATAGGTTAATCCTGATTTCGTTTTACATTCAATAAACGGCTGCAGCAAATACTTCTGATTAGCTATCACTTGTAAAATCACAGTAGTCGATTCGGCTTTTTTAAAAAAATGTACGTTTGAACCGTCCGTCCATTGATATCGATCATCTGCCTTTTTTATAAAAAAAATCCTTTTACCATGATTTCCTGTTAAAGGCTTGATAACAGCTGCCGGATAGGCTTCTAAAAGTAAAAAAAGGTCATTAGCTTCATTTAGAACTGACGAAGGAATTAAATATTCGGCAAATAGTTTGGCCTTCTTTACCTTCCGATACACCTTGATTTTATTGCCAACCGGGTAACTAGTAAACATAGCGTATTTTTTTAACCGCTTCATAACCATGGCTTGTTTATTGTTTTTAGGATTACAACTGTTGATAATAACCGCAGGAATAGCTGTCTTTTTTTCGCGCCATTTACCCTGCTTATAAACCTGGCCGTTCACGATTTTTTTATCAAAATCGACATCATTATAAGTAAAATAGATAAAGTCAATCCCTTCCATCTTTGCAACTGCAGCAAAGGGATAGGCCTTCTTTACTGTATCTGGATTGTCCCGGTAATGAAGCATCCCAACAAGCACCATGACCCCACGTCCTTATAGAGGTTCTAAATAAAATTTTATTTCATTCGCCGCTTCAATCGCTGCTAATCTTGCCCCCTCCTCGGTATCAGAAACAGCAATCACATAAGCATACCGATCACCCATCGACTGTGGTTCCCTTAACACCGTTCCTTTTTTAGGCTTCACGAATACTTCCTTTACACCTTCATGTTTTAGCGCTCTATTTTTACCCGTCACCTTAATTAACTTCCCTTTCGCCTCAACGACCAGATATTTTGCATAAACATATTTCATAATTGATTTTTCCAGGTTAGGTTCGATACCTAAAAATAATTTGATGGTTTCTTTCACCAAGTTAATCCCTGTTCCTTCCTCAATAATCCGATTCATGGCCCCACCAGACATTCTTGGATTAATTTCTATCAATTTCCACACGCCATTCACGATCCGCATTTCTAGATGACAGGTTCCATTTGTTAAATCCAGCTGACGGATAATACTAATAACGGCATTTTCCAATGCTTCATTTTCTTCCATACTTAATAAAGCAGGATAAATATACCCAGTGATAATAAAGCGGTCCCCATTTAAAATTTCCTGTTCTATAACGGCAATAATGGAAACTTCCCCGTTCATCACCATCACTTCAATTAAATATTGTGTTCCAATAAGATATTCTTCCATTAATACAGCATGTTTTGGAAACCTTCTTTTTAATAATTGTAATCCATCACTCAATTCATTAAATGTATGGACCAGCAGCACATCTTTTGACCCATTAGAAACAGGTGATTTTAAAACAAGCGGTAAATAACTATCAAATGTTTCAATAAATTTGTAAATGGGTCCCTCGAATGGAAATACAGAAAATTGAGGAGAAACAGGAAGACCTTTTAAATGTGAACGAAAACGAGTTTTATCCTCAATTATCGATAAAGCCCCTATTGATAAGTTGCCATGTCCAAACCCCAGTTCTTGTGAAAGCATTCCTGCATAAGAGACAAATGGGTCAATAAAACTAATGATGGCACAGATCTGTTTTCCTTCTTGTTCTAAATCACGAATGATTGAGAAAACTTTATCTTTCTCGAATAAATTTTCAACAAGCATCATTCGCTGAACCTCAGGAAATTCCTCTCTTTGCTGAATGAATTTTTTCCGATCCGTTAATAAAACAGTAAAGTATCCCATTTCTGTAGAGGTGATGAGGGCTTCCCTGCTTGTTCCGGATTTATTGCTTCCGATAAAGACGATCGTTTGCATACCAACCATTCATCCTCTGTTTAAAAATTGTTCTATCATAAAGTATGTAAGAATTAAAACGAATGACACATAGAAAAGCGAAAGCGCCCTGGTCAGCGGCGTATGGCCTCCTCGAAAAAGCTAACGCTTTTTCTTCGTGCGATGCCTATGCTGCCGAAGCCTTCCTTGTGGAGCGCTCCAACTGAGATAAAGGAAAGCAGAAAAGCGGAAGCGCCTTGTACAGGGGCGTGAGTCTAGACGAGCAGGCGAAAAGGTTGCTCTTTAACCTTCTTGACTGATTGGCTTATGACCCCGAGCCCCTAGGCGCTGGAGCTAGACAATAGAAAGCCGCTATGAACAGACATAACGGCTTTTGATCCACATATTGACCTTTCAGTTAAAACGATACTTTTCTACAACCTTTCTGAATGAAGAGTCCATTTTTCCCAGAGACATTTTAAATAAAATGGTCATTTCTTCTTTCTGGATTTCAGCTAATTTCGCCTCTAATTCTTTTGCATTCATAACAAAATGAACCTTATCTGGAGCCATTCCTAGTGCAATCGCCTGCTCACCTGTCAGCCTGGCTGATGCCCCAACTGTAATAAGATGATCCACACCGCCAATTTCGAGGAGGGTTTTCCCCATCTGCATATGCTGCTTTTTTTCCTGATTTCCGAGACGCTGCATTTTTCCAAGAACAAGGACCTCCGTTTTTCCGTTCGACGTGTTTTTCAGAACATCGATGGCAGACCTGACAGAGCTGGGATTGCAGCTCCATGTATCATCAATTACTGTCACATTTCCCGCGCCATGATATATTTTTACATGCCGCTCCATTGTTCTAAAGGTGCTAAGTCTTTGAATCGACTCTTCGATGGGAATGCCAAGCGCTGAGGTTGAGGCGATGGCTGCCAAACTATTGTACACATTGTGCTCTCCATACCCGGGGATCGACACTTGATATGCTATATCCTCCACCTGCAAAGTATATAGCATCCTATTATTCTCAAATTGAATATTCTCTGCTCTAAATTCTGCTGCCGGATTCTTGCCAAATGTCAGGACCCTTCCTTTATACGAATCAATGGGCAGTGTTTTGATATTTTCGTCATCAGCATTAATAAATAAAGTTCCTTCATCTGGTAGAACGTCTAACATTTCCCCTTTTGCCTTAATATAATTTTTCAGTGTCCTGCAGCCTTCCAAGTGAGCTTCTCCAATGTTTGTAATAATTCCGATGGTCGGTTTAAAATATTTACCACTAATCCTAATATTACCTGGATAGGCAACACCCATTTCAAAGACGGCTGCCTCCGTTTGTTCATTTAGCCCCAGCAAATAGTGCAAATTTAAATGAAGACCATTTTGACTGAAAAGGGTAGAATGAACCTTCCTGCTGCGATGCAAAATATGTTTAATCATATCCTTTGTCGTTGTTTTTCCACATGTGCCAGTTACGCCGATGACAGGAATCTGAAATTGATTTCGATAGTAATCAATAAATCTCCAAAAGGAATCCTTACAATTTGCAACCAAAATGACATTTGCCGTCCCAGATACCTTTGTTAGGATTTCTTGATTTTCTGTTACAATCGTGTAATTCGATTTTCCCTGTAAGAATTCATCCTTAATAGCCTTTTTATTACTATGAAAATACAAAGCATGTTCCCTAAGATTGTTTACCTTCTTTACAATCGTTCGAATTTCATCATTATGATTTCCTTGAAGCAGCTGACCATTGATTGTTCCTATAAATTCAGAAAGTCTGAGAGTTTTCATAAAAATTTACTCCTGTTCAATCTTTGTATCTAAAAGATACCGGGCATAGCTAATGGGTGTAGTATGGGTTGCTTTCCAAACATCCAGCATCCCAGCTTTACCAAAGGTAATGCGTAAATCGCGTCCATTACATTCAATAAACATCGGAAAACCCTCTTCCGTTAAGCCTATATCCAACCCCACATCTGCCAGGCTTGGGAAATGGTTCGCTAATTCCGTAACTGCTTTAAGGGAAAATGTTTCAATGGCATCATAAACTTGATCATAGTCAAGCAAAGGAGCGTTGCTTACCAATTCCTTAAGAGATTTACACGTTCCACCCTTTGCCACATTGGTCACATAGCTCCCACGTTTAGCAACCTTTCCAACGATTCCGGTTACCTGCCATTCTCCTGAGCCATTTTTTTGCACGGACACACGTAAATCAAAAGGACTGCCTTGATACGTCGCAAGCGGGATTCGCTGCTGAATTAAGTAATATTTATTCGCAGCTTTTTTCCGCAGCATTTCCGACCATTCATCCGTAAAAAACTCCCTTTTTTGATTGTGGTAAACTGCCCAGCCTTCGTTGCCCATTCTCTCGGCCATCATAACCCCGCCGCCAAGACTGCCGCTATTTGGCTTAATAATCAGCTCATTATGTTTCTCCATCATCTCTTTCAGGTTTGCTGCACTTGCTCGCTGCGTTTCAGGCAAATGAGGGCGTAATGCCTCATTTTGCATAAGAATTTCATGCACCGTCATTTTCCCATAACGATTCCATCCGTTGAAAATCGTAATCCCTGTTTTTTGAAGGTTTAAGAGTTTAACCTTTGCCTGCTTCGTAAAAAAAAGACCTCGATTATGAATGACCCCAGGCATCGAAACAGTTTTCAAATGATATCGGCCATTCGTTTCTTTTACTAATGCCTGAACCCATTCAGATTCTGGTGAGATATCCCCTAACCGAAAATAACATGGAATGAGACCAAATTTTCTTCCACCCTCTTCATAAAAAGCCACTCGTTCAAAATAGGAGTAGCCGCGTTTAATACCGCTATAAACTAATCCATCAACTAAGATCCCAATATATGAGTTTTCCAATTTATCAAACCTCCGCGGTTGTCAATCCTTCTAGTTGTTCTGTTTCGTTAAAATCCAGCTAAAGTCTTCGCATATTCGAAAGGTGTCGTATAGAGTGTACGAAGCAGCTGGCGTTTTTTCAGCTTTACAAGACTTTGATAGCCGAAATCTTTATTAATCTCCAGGATCCATACACGCTGATTCGCATCCACAATAACATCTATTGCAACATCCCCATATTTCCCAAACTTCTTATCTAATTCTTCACAAACTCCAGTGCAATGTTTATACATCTTACCTTGGATTTTTGCCGCATTGGCATTGTCCACATGAAAGATTGTTTTAATGGCTTCAAGACCTGGCAGCAATTTTTCCGTAAAGGATAAATTTGTGACAACCGAGCCTTTTTTGGCTAATCGCCCAATCATTCCTTGACAAACCCACTGCCCCATTTTGTTTTTTTGCGCATATACTCTAAAATCAACCTGTTGATTATTCACTTCAGAATCAATGCCCTGTTGAATGATATATTTTTTACTTATACATTTATTTAAAAAATGATTTAATTGTCCGCCTTTCGCAAGAGAAAAAACCTTTTTACGTCTATCCATAAATTGATAATTTCCATATAGGTCCCTGGTTACTTTATAGATTCCGATCCCTTGACGTCCATTTGATGGCTTTATATAAACAAATTGATATTGTTCAATCAACCTGCTTAACTGCTCTTCAGTATCCAGCATTTCAGAATAAGGAAAATATTTTTGAAATTCTTTATCCTTTTGGCACATTTGGGCAATATCAGCCTTTAGAAAAAAGAAAGAATTAATAATTCGGTCGCCGATAGATGAAATCAAATCATTGTACCTATACCCATCAATCGGTTTTCTTTTATAGACTGCATTCGGATAAGGAAACATACCGTAAATCCATCTTGTATTAGCGTTTTTACCATTAGGATTATAATAATAGCCTTCAATGGTTTTTGTAGTGGGATCGATCCCGCTAGCGGCACAAATAAATACTAAGCCATTTACTTTTTGGTAATTTGTAAAACGATGTTTGTATAATTCTAAATTTTTCGGTGACATATTTTTTTTACCCCGATATGCCACAAATGCTATAACAGGCCCTATTGTTAGGTTACGATTCTTTATAACAATTTCATAAGAAAGTTCTTCTGGAAGTGTAAAGAACTGTTTTAATTCTTTTGGCAACCCAATCGTATCCTCGGGTAATTCGTCGTTAATCCTAACAAACATTTCTCTCACCCAGGCACCGATTCGTATAATTATTTTTGAAGAGTTAATATCATACACTTCTGCAAGTTTCATAGAAAATTCAATCATGTTGGGTTCAGCTATATGAATAATTTTGATCATATTTCACCTTCTTTTTACCGTCTTCATATAAGATTAATCCGGGGTAACATATTGCTGGAAATTATCAGTAAATGTGATTCGTTTTGAGGTTTGATTGAAGTAATTGGTTGAAGGGTTCCATGTATGTGAATCATCACCGTGTCTGATATAAGCAAAATTAAATCTGCTCGTAGAAAAAATTCGATAGCCTTTCGCTCGGCATCTTTGGGTAAAGCTTAGTCCTTCACCAACGTTTTTATTCGGAAAAGGTACCTTCTCCATGATCTCTTTCTTAGCCATAATCGTTCCACCTTGGAGAATCGATACTGGCCTGTGTTCTCTTTTAGGAAAGCGGAGCCTTAACTCATTCGTCAGGCCATTATACATATAACATGTACGTTTTCCTACTACATCCGCATTCTTCTTTTCAAACGTGTCCATTGCCTCGGTTAAAAACAAGGAGCCATAATAGTCATCATCATCAAATTTTGCGATATAACCATATTTTGCTTTGTTTACCCCAAAGTTAAGGCAGCCTCCTAGAGTGATATGATCTGAAAGTTGATAAACGGATACTTGGTTATACTCTTTTGAAATGTCTTTCCACTCTTGAAGATTCATTGAGTCATTATTTAAAATAATGATCAGTTCCTTTTCTGGCCAGATTTGATTTTCGTAGCTTGAAAAAACATTATCGATGAATTCCATTCTATTTGTTACGGTTACAATGGATACTCCCTTACTCTCTTTTAATGGTATATCATTCAAAAATGTCCCATCCTTTCTGAATGGATATTTCTCCTATATCCTATTCAATTTGTAGAGACATGCATAGGTATTAAACTAAAATTCTTATAGTTAAATACACCATTTTTTTCTGCTTGTTAAAGAAACCAGGATTATTTTCCACATAAGCAAAATAATCCTGGTTTCTTTTTTCAAAAATTCTTTATTTTAAAGTATTTATAAAACCAATCTTCAAGGTTTTCGGGAATGACACTAAAAGTATTTGGAGATACCTTACTGCTTAATTTCCTTTTTATTACGCTATTGTTATCTCCATGAAAGAGAACCCAAGTAACAAATGGAAAATTTACCATTCTATAGTTTTTAAGGAACAGCGTGACCTTATGATGAGGCCAAATTACCCATTTATATTTAGTTTTCGCAACATCATTCATTCTTGAGCTTTTAGGAAAATCTTTGTTGAAAAAATAAAATACGGCGCTACTTCCGCAGCCTATAAAAAAACGATCCTTTACCCATACCTGTTTATTTATCAAATTAGCCATACAACCCTTGTTTAAAATAAACGCATCTGAAACGGGGGTTGTCCGAATAAATTCAACAAATCTATAGTGTATCCAATCATCCGCATCGAGCGGCATAAAGTATCCACTAAACCCTATTTTCCTTAAATAGGCGCCAATGACTCTACGTTTACGAAATTTATCGATACTATATTGACTAATATATCTAGGGCGTGAAAATGAAACTGATAACCATGTAACACGATCATGATTCATTTCTTCAATATTTGGTTTCTCATGTCCCGCAATGATTATACGAAAGTTTTGGTCAGTGTTGTTTAATATTGATCTCAGTGTTCTCGATAAATTGGTCTGAACTATATTCCAATTGCGAGATACTTTTTTACTTTTTAGGGAAATACCAAAGGCAATTTCTAAATCATTTGGTTTAGTACTGTCATTAGCTTTATTTTCCTCAAGATAATCATCAAATCGTTCTAATCTTTCTATAAGAAAGGTAGTGTCTGAAGTTTTGCTTAGATCCTCTTTATAATATTCGGCTTTCAAAACTTTATAATCATGGTACTTCACACTTTTTTTCATAGCTTTCCTTTTTTTTATTTTCTTTTTTATAGTAATCACTCTTTTCATTTTTCTACCACCCCTTTTAACTTATTTATGTGGTATTAAGAAACTTCATAAATTATTTCAAAATTTCGATTTTTAAAATCATTAAATTAATCCCACAGTTTCTTATATACTATTCATTTAAAAAATATATTGGTTAAGTTATTCTTCAAAATCTTCTTAGATTATTGACCATTTTTTTAATAGTTTATGACTTAACTAATCACTTCCCTACTTGAATGGAGATGGCATTTTAAAAAATTTCTATTCGTAAGGATAATGTCCATTTCATAAAAGCTTATTGTGAATATGATAATGCAGGAAAATTTATTAGGATTCTTATGTTGGACAAGGCTTTTTTATAATAATTAGCTATTTGAGGTAAAGGAGGAAGAATGTGTTAAATGATGTATCTGTTTTGATCCCTTACAAACCGGATAATGGTTTACGAGATAGATTATTTAAATGGGTTAAGACTTTTTATGAAACCATGATGCCTGAAGTGGAATTGTGTATTGGTGAAACCTTTAGTGTACCTTTTAATCGTTCCCAAGCCATTAATATCGCAGCTAAACAAGCTACAAGGGATGTATTTGTTATTGCTGATGCTGATGTTTTTTATAACCCCCAAATTTTAGTGCAAGGCATGAAGTTACTCAAGCAACATCCTTGGGTAATTCCTTACTTCACATGGAAAGATTTATCAAAATCAAGTTCTGAAAAACTTCTAGTTCATTCTCCCCAATGGCCTTTACCATTTAAAGTGAATTATAAAGAACGAAGATTTAAAAAGTCTAAACCAATTAGTGGAGTGATCATTGTTACAAGAGAAAACTTTAACTTAGTAAAAGGATTTGATGAAAGGTTTGCAGGATGGGGGAGAGAAGATAATGCGTTTAAAGATGCAATGAATACTATATGTGGCCCTTTTATAAGGCTAAATGCTGCCTCTATCTATCATTTATGGCATCCAAAAGTTGGATCACGTGGAAATCCTAATATTGACAATAATAATAATTTATATAACCGTTATGCTAAAAAAAGAGGAAACTTAGAAGAAATGAAAAAATTGATTAATGAACGTAACCAAGTATAGATTGTTTTTTATTATATCCTATAAAAAGAGCTGTTCACTATTAAACAGCCCTTTTTATAGGATTAAAATAATTTTTGTAATTTGTTTTTATCATTAAGTGGTTAGTATTTTTGTTTTAATTTCCTGTATTTCAAATATCGTGTTTGTTTTTTCAGCAAAATAACTAGTCCGACTTAACATGTTTTTGCATATTCTGTACAAGTAATAAAAAATCACACTAGTATTTGAATCGTTTTTAACGAAACATTTTTGATTCAAAAATTTTATTCATTAGCGGTATAAAGATCATATTCTAATTGAAAAAAATTTGTGCTTTTACCGTATCTATTTTTTGTATTTGAATTTACTAAATATATACCTGTCTCAACCTTGTTGTATCTGCTTTATATTAAGAAAACGTGGTGTTATTAAAATGAGAAAAAGTGTTTACAGAGATATAGTATTGGTCAAAAATAAAGTAATTTTAATACATGTCCCAAAAGTTGCCGGCAGTGCCATAAGTAAATCATTAAATATTAAAAGAACGACCCATTTTCATTTAACCGTTTATGAACGGGAAGATCGAGCAAAATTTCAGGAATTTTTTAAGATCGGGTTTGTAAGAAATCCTTGGGATCGATTAGTTTCTGCCTATTTTTATTTAAAAAACGGCGGAATGAAAAATAAATATGATCGATATATGGAAAATAAGCTTTCTTCCTTTAATAGTTTTCACGATTTTGTATATTCCTTAGACAGTAACAATCAGTTCAAAAATGTAATTATGAATGAAACTCATTTTAAGCCTCAATATAAGTATTTGATAAACAAAAATGGTAAATTAGCAATGGATTATATAGGAACTTTTGAAAATTTGGAGGAAGGATTTAATATATTAAAAGAAAGATTAAACAAGCCTGAGGCAGTATTAAGTAAATTTAACTTAAGTAACCATAATCCTTATTGGGAATATTATGATGAAAAAATGATAGAAATAGTAGGAGCAATTTATGAAAAAGACATTGAATTATTTAACTATAAATTTCCCTTTAATCGTTTGCTTTGATTTAGTCTAATCGTTAGGAATAGGAGACAAAAGCATGCCTTTGTTTCTCAACTCCATTAGTATTAGCGTTTACTTTTTGTTTTATCCAAGTAGTGGTGACCCCCAGGTGTTTAGCGTAATGATTATTCGATGCGGTTATAATATACATTTTGAATCACCTCATTGCATAGTTATATTCATATAATATGAAGTTATCAATAATATGATTGTATGTTCCCCCTTATTGAATGGAATAAAGGCCATTAGGGGTAAATTGAATGTCTAAAAAAATAAAGGGACCCTAGATTTATACAAAGCAAGGGTCCCTTTTACTATTGCAGATCTATTTTCAACCTATAATACCTTTTAGATTGATTAATTTTCTTGTTCCCATAGAGAAGAATTTAGGTACTTTAAGTATTCTTCCTTGAATGGAACCTTTGAATTCCAGGGTTTACGGCGGCCGGCGAAATGAACAATAGCCGGGTTAACAATGTGATACCTATTCATTAAACCCTTTGTACAATTCCATTTAGGGTCTAATTTGAGGCACTTATCATATAGAACAGCATTTAATGCATCCTGATCCATTAGTTCAATGAGTGTAGGATTATCTTGAATATATTGGATAACTTGTGCAGATATATTATTTTCCCGCCATTTTTGTAAATTCATTAACAAGAGACCTGCATTAAAATAAGTATACTTTGCTGGTATGGATAGGGTTGCCTTTTTCCACTTTTTATTATTTGTCCCTTCGACCGCTGCTAAAAAATAGTCATCAATATCAGTATTCCACAGCTTTGATATGTCCGTCCTTATTATCATATCACTATCGAGATACAGTGCTTTTTTAATATCAACGTCTACTAATTCTGGAATAATAATTCGATAATAGGTTTCTTTACTAATATGCTTGATCTTAAGTTCAAAAGAGTTAAAAAGATTGTCGTCAATGGTTATAAATTTAACCTTTTGAGAAAACCTTTCGACAACTCTTTGAAGTTTTAATTTATTATCACTTGAAATATTTGACTCAATAATAAAGATATTTACAACGGTACTATTATCCAAGTTTTGTAATAATGAATGTAACATTACCCCAAGGTGTTTAGCGTAATGATCATTCGATACGGTTATAATATACATTCTGCATCACCTCATCCCGTTGTTATTATCATATAATATGTAGTTATCAATAGAATGATTGTGTATTACTCCAAATTTAAGAGAATAAAGGCCTTTAGAGGTAAAATTAATGTCAGAAAAAACAAGAGGAGCATATCAAAAGCAAGAGTCCCTTTTAATATTGCGGATCATTTTTTAATTATGCAGCTCCATTGTTCTAAATGTGCTTAGACTTTGAATTGAATCCTCGATTGGGATACCAAGTACACTAGTTGAGGCGATGGCTGCAAGACTATTGTACACATTGTGCTCCCCATAACCGGTAATCGGCACGTTATAGTCTTTATTCTCAACCTGTAAAGTATATAGCATCCTATTATTCTCAAACTTAACATTTGCTGCCCTAAATTTAGCCTCCGGATCTTTGCCAAACGATAGGACACTTCCTTTATATGAATCAATGGGCAGGGTTTTCACTCAATGTCAGCCGCCCCACTTCTCCACTATTTTCCCGTCTAATCTTTCAAAACGGTTGGGACAATCCATATTATAGGATTCAATTTCATGCGAAATGATTGGGTCTATATGCCATGCCCTTATAAAGTAAACACCCAATCTTTTATTATTCTTGTCCATACAATAGTAATATGCATTTACTTCATACACCCGAGATGACCGTATAATAATTTAGAAATTGGAGGGGGAAGTCATGAAAAAAGTTCTTTACTTAGGCTGGTTAGGGCATCAGAATATTGGCGATGAATTAATGTGGGATTTATTTAGAGAAAAGTTTCATACAAAGGCAGATAATGAGAAATATAAGTTGACTCACACTGATAAAAGACTAAAAAATAGGCTTACCTATAATAAGAATCTTCTTAAAAACTATGACATTATTGTTTTAGGTGGAGGATCCCTTCTCACACCTAGGTATATCAATATTTTGTACCATGCTATCCAAGTGAATAAGGATATTAAAATAATGATTTGGGGCAGCGGCATTGACTGGATTGAAAAAAGATATTTAAATAAATTTATCTTAAAAAAAGGGAATATTGGCAGGATTAATGAGTTTAATATTTTTCCCCATAAAGGCTTTACATTTAAAATGCAGCAAATAATAAACCATGCAACATTTACATGTGTTCGTGGACATTATACGTACAAAATACTACAAAGTATGGGATTATCGTTAGATAAAGTAACAGTTTCTGGTGATCCGGGTCTTCTACTACATCCGGTAAATGGTGAAAATCGTTTTACTTCTGAATCGAACCTCATCGCTGTGAATTGGGGAACAGCTAAAAACCGGCTATATGGCAGAAATGAAATGAAGTTAGAAAAAGAGATGGCTGCATCAATCAAAGAATTAAACGAAAAAGGATATAAAGTTCGGATCTATCCTATTTGGAAGGATGATCTACTGCCGTGCCAACGACTCTTTCAGCTTATTGGGGACAAGGAAAATGTCGAATTAATAACCAGCCTTTATGATCAACATCAAATAATGGAGTTAATTAAAGACTGCAAATTTACGATTAATTTTAAATTACACGCAAATGTTCTTTCAGCCGCCACCGGGATTCCTTTTATTGCTTTAGGCTATCGATTTAAAACATTTGATTTTGCTCAGTCCATTGGATTAGAATCGCTTGTCGTCTCAACTGATGATCCTAATTTTGGTCAAAGCCTCTTAACGGCTGCAAAATATATAGAAGAAAATGGGCCTACCCTCATGGGCAATATTCCACTTATTTATGAAGAATGCGAAAGCCATCTTGATCAAATTTTCGAATTATTTAAATAGAGTTCATTACCTCTCACTTTATAATTAAAGGAACTCCGGAATCACTCCGGAGTTCCTTTCCTCATTTCACCCTACCTTCCCATTGCTATATACTTTCCATACAGCACTGGATTTGATTTAACTGAATAGTACATTTTTCGATCTTTAATGATTAACGGAAAGTCGTGATCAGGTCTCTTGTTCATTTCGATGACCCAGACATTATCCTCTTGGTCAATACCAACATCAATCCCTAAATCAGCATAGGCTCCTGCCATTTCGTCAATTTTACAAGCCATCTTTGTACAAATAGAGATGATTTCTTGAGATTTATTAAATGCTGTTAATTCATCATAGCCAAATTGGGTCATTAACGCTAATGTCCCCTCCATGGCAAAGCCATTTGCTTTAAAATTAGAAGAAATCGCATTGGTATTGCCAAATCTCGCAATCATGCCCGTACATTGCCAATGACCCGTTCCATCTTTTTGTAAAATAACACGGTAGTCAACCTTCCGATCCTCAAAGGTATGGAGACGGATTGGCTGCTGTAATAAGGAATAGGGATGTCTTTTTAGAAATTTAGCCATTTGCTCAAGCGTTAAATGTTGAATATTGTCTTGATAATTTTCCATCATGACATATTGATTTTCTTTTTTTTCTATATAATAGATCCCTTGACCTCTAGAACCATTTTTCGGCTTTAAATAGACACCATTATATTTCTCAATGAATGAATTAAGATTGGCCAACGTTACTTTATTCGTCGTTTCCGAAAGATGTTTCCTTAGTTCCTCATCAGGCGACAGCAGATTCCAAAACTGCCATTTATCAAAATACTGTGCATTAAAAAAACCTCTGCCAATTTTCTCCTGGAGTCCTTTTAATGTTGTTTGCGATAGTTCCACCCTTCTAAAAATGACCTTTGGAAAAGGTAATACCGCTTCTCTCCAGTTCTCAGGTGAAGAGGGATCAAATACATAACCAGTTATTTTCTCATTGGCAAAATCAATTTGCTGCTCACAAAAAACAAATAAAATACCATTTATTTGTTCGTATAACATCGTATAAATTGAATAATGCTGCAAATTCCTTTGTAACCTGACTTCGGATTTTGCTAATAGTAACCCAATGATCGGTCCAATGATTAATTCATTGTTTGAATAGACCAATTCGTATTTTACATCGGTATCCATTAAGAGTTCAGATTTTACATCTTCACTAACTAAAATTATATTATTGTTTATAGAAGTTACTATATTTACAGTTACCGGCAGCCTTCTCATTCCAAATGTTAATGTAACAGTTTGCTTATCTTTCATTTCATAAAATTCCGCCGCCGACTCAGGCAGGAATAGTGAATAACTTGATAAAGCATCCGCATTTACTTCATAAAGCATTTCTTTGTTCCCCCCCAAAGCCTGCTAACCATTTTGCATAGTGGAATGGCGCTGTTTTAATTTTATAGTATAGCTGGAAGTCATTCGCATCCAAGGCAATCGTCATATCTGGGTTACGATTATTGATTTCAATCACCCAAAGATGATGGTCTTCATCAATCCCAATATCAATACCGATATAGCCTAGATGAAGTCCTTTTCTTTCCAGTACTTTACAACAGGAAAGAGCTAACTTCTCTAATTCCTTATATTTTTTAAAGGCCTGCTGAGGATCCTCTGGATACAGTTCCACGAGGGCCTGCCAGCCTTTTTCTGCTGAACCGCCGCTGGATATATTGCTGACTATACTATCTACATCACCAAACTTTGTGATCATACCAGGGACAGACCAAGCCCCATTTTGATCTTTTATGACAATCACCCGAATGTCCATTACACGGTTATTATTTCGAAGTAAAGGGATTTTCTGTTGGATAATATACTTCTGCAGATTTAGTTCTGACTGCAAATAAAACTGCACGGCTTCCCAGCTTTCTAAGATGGTCACGATATTTTTGTCTTTTACGCGATAGCTTAATTTATACTCTTGACCGGACATGGAAAGCTGATAGATCCCTGTCCCTTGCATGCCTGCCTTCGGCTTAATAAAGGTTTTTTGATAAACATCCATTAACTGTTTAACAGCTTCCATATTTTCTGCCATAACGGTTTCTGGCAGGTTTTGCTTTAATTGTTCGTCCTCTGAAAACCATTCCCACATTTCCCATTTATTAAAAACATGTGAATTAAAAAATTTGTCGCCAATTAATCTTTGTAATTTATTTCGCCCTGAATCCTTAATGGTTTTTCTGATAAAGACTGCTGAAGGACACGGAAATATGCCTTTGATCCATTCCTTTTCGATTGGATTATAGGCATAGCCGTTGATTATTTTTTTCTTATAGTTGATACCGTCGGAAGTAAACAGAACGATGAGTCCATTAATATGTTGATAATCATTTAAATAGTTTTTATAGATTTTTATTCTATTAAAGTTCATTTCGTCGATTTTTCCGCGAACCAGCATCCCCAAAATTGGCCCAATCATCAAGATGCCATCCTGAATTTGTATTTCATATTCAACAAATTCTGGAAGTGACATATTTTTTATTAGCTCAGAAGAAATATAGATACATCGCTCCAGGTTATCATGACAGGCTACACTAGCACTTGTCTGAATAGCCCCAATACTTATCGTTAGGATCTGTTTTTCCTTCAATGACAATTTTTCAACTATAGTCGTCGGAAAAGAAATGGTGGGTTTAGAAGTTGGAGTTGCTTTGATCATAAATCTCATCTTCCGTCCCCCCCTCTGCTTCCTTTACGACAAATCCTTGTAAATGGACAGCATAAATAATCGGCTGATAGCGAATCGTTAAATACGTATTAAAGTCCATTGCTTTAAAACCTTTAAAGCTTGGAAAAATATTTGCCTCAATAATCCATGGAAACCCTTCTTGGTCAAGGCCAATGTCTAGGCCAAACTCTCCAAAATGTGCATTTTCTTTTTTATCCATTAAGCTGCAGAATTTTTGACATAATTTTAATATACTTTTTTGAACCTTTTCAAAGGATAAATCAATGCCTGTCTCCTCTACAACTTCCTCCAAGGTCATTGCCTCTCCGCCTCTGGCAATATTCGTTAAGACCTCGTTTTCACCAGCTACCCTGCATTCAATACCTGTACAAATCCAGTGTTCCTTATCATATTTTTGCATCACAACCCTGACATCGAACGGACGATTGGTAACCTTTAGTAATGGAATATACGTTTGATATAAATACTTCTCATGAAATATATTTAAACTGCTCAGCATTTCCTCTAAACCTTGTGCATCAGGAATAAGGTGCTGAAGACGAAATCCCTTACGATGGTCATAAAGAATGTATCCTTCACTTTCACCTGCACTCTGTTCAATGACAAAAATACCACGTCCCCGGGACAGGCTTACCGGCTTTAAAATAACCTTTTGCTTTTCATTTACAAATTCAATCAACTCATTCATATTTTTATATAGATGAGTATCTGGCAAATGATTTTTCATTTTCTTTTCATTTTGGAGAGTCAAAAGATCTGACTTCTTATAATGATGAGAATTAAATAATTTATCATCTGTTAATTCGATTAATTGTTTAATCTGATCCGGTTTCTGATGAAAATTTCTTCGGTATATGGCAGCAGGTATGGGTGCTGTACCATATTCCCATTTTCTTCGAATCGGGTCATAAATCATTCCGTAAGCAATCTTTTCCTCCCAATCTATTGAGCGAGAAGAAAAGGCAATCACTAAGCCGCCGAATTTTTCATATATTCCTAGACGGTCAGAAAATTTATCCATATAGGCAGGGGTATAAAGTTGATTTTTTTCTCCCAATAATAAACCAATAGAAGGCCCAAGGATTACTTTATCTGCAGAGAGGTGCAGCTGGTAAATCATATCTAGTGGTATATACAGTTTTGTTAATAAGGAGCGAGAAATTAAAATTTCAATGGGCGCATTATAAGTGTTATTTTTTAACAGAACCGCCCCTTCTTTAATAATGTTACATGGCTGTTCTTTAATACCAAACTGGAGTATGTTTAGCTCACTGCTGATAGTCTTCATTAACTCGCCAGGCAATTTGAGTGTCATCTTTTCATCATCAAAGACCCTAAGTTTGATCCAAACAGAAAAACCCTCTTTTATTAACTGCTTTATTTTCTTATTTTCTTTAACCGAGCTAGAGAAAAGTTCGTTCATTTTTATTAAATCATTGGGTTGATTTTGTATATTCGTTTCTTCTGGATTGTTCTTTTGTTGAAGCAGTTCCTTGGCAACTTTTAAGGAAGTTTCAAAGATGGATTGACAAAGCTGCTGATTCCATGAATAAAGGTCTTTCAAAATACTATTAAAAGAACAGGTAGAATTGATCTTAATTTGTCCATTGCTATTGATTGAAAACAGCAGCCCAACCTCATAGATCCCAGGATAATAATAATGAATAATTTTCAGCAGCTTTTCACTATGCTCATATAGGATTCCCTGTATTTCCTTTACTTCCGTAAACTTTTGCGGCAAATTTTCTAGTAAAGGAGAGGCTTCCTCCAAAAGGTATTTTATTCCACCTTTATCCTTTACATAAATAATGGGAATTTCCCATTCCCTGTTTGAAAATTTTTGACCTAAAACGTAAATTGTCATAGAAGCATTGTTAGGATCATCTTCTTTTTCATTTTGAAGATGGTTGTATAAATCCGATTGTGCCTGAATTAATTTAAATAAGTTTTTTTTCTTAATAACATGATGCTCATTGATTACCTGAAATTTAGGATGGTTTGATAGCTCCCTTAATAATTTTATATACTTTTTTTGATTAAATTTTGTTGGATTATAAATGATCAAGGGAATATCCATCGTTTCCTTTTTTATCTCTGAATTTTTTTCGATGACAATTGCTTCCGTTTTTAATAATGGCAGAGAAACGTGTTGAAGCGTGAAATAAACAATTTTCAAATTGATGTCTTCCGCTTTTACGGCAAACAGATGCCAAATTCCGTTCTTATTGTCTTTATTCCGTCTTAAATGATTCCATTCCCTAATGGAAAGTAAAACCCCTATTGTTTCCATCTGCTAAATTCTGTCCTCCTTGCAAACTGCCTTTATAACCTTTATCTTTCTATATATTCAATTCTAAATAAATTTGTATAGGCAAAAAAGCCGGCTATTCAGCGATCTAACTAAGGGTTTTTAGATTGTTTCTTACCTAAACAATTATCCCCTTTGAAAGCTTCTAATATTTTCATAAGAGCCATCCTTTAATAATTTAAACATGAAGATAGATGGTGATAAATTCGCTTCAATGATCCACACTTTACCTTCTTGATCGATCGCTAAGTCAATACCGTATCCTCGATTTTTGGGATAGGAAATGGCTAATTGTTCAGCCACTAACAGGGAAACCTGGTCTAGCACGGCTGTTATTTGGTTCAGTTGCTTATTGTTTAATGATGACCTATTTATTGCCTCCTCGACAGATAATATCGCCTTAGCGGCATTGGTTATGACATAATTATTGGCGGCAAGCTTTGCCAGTTTCCCAGTTACGACCCATTCGGATGAATTTCTTTTTCGTTGTACCATTACACGTATATCAAATGGATTATTATTGATGGTGGCAAGAGGAATTTTTTGCTGTACGATAAAGCGGGGCTTTTTCCTTCTAAAGTGATTCTCTTTTAGATAAGCGATGGTCTCCGCTTTTCCATTTAAAGTAATTTTTTTATATTCTTTATGAAGTTCAATCTGTTCATCTTCTAAAGCTGATAATTGAACCACTCCAATTCCTTGATAGCCAAAACATGGCTTTACTATCACTTGTCTGTGTTTCTCCAGCATTTCCCACAACGTCTCCTCTATAAAATATTGGGTATCAGGCAGAAAGTCTAAAAGCCGCTTATCTCGAGACATCAAATTATGTTTTGTCAATTTTCCATACGAAACTCTCATCAGGTTACTCCTTTCCTCATTTTACAAAAGCAACTGTTATTTCGCTCATTATATAGTATTAAAGATAAGTAAAATTGCTTGTACCCTTTGACCCAGAAGAATAAAAACACCTAATTCTGCTAATACCATTTATCATCTTTCTGTTTAAATGGCTATTTCAATTACTATTTCACATTTTTCCTAAATAGTGAAAATGTCTCAGACAAGATCTCCTAGCTTTTATACTTTAAAGAGAATCACAATATAAAGGAGCGTGTATAATGGGATTAAGATTTCAAAATCTTTGGGCTTACAACGCTGCAGCCGACAATGCATTAATGGATGTTTATCAATTTCTGGATAGTGATGTAGCAAATGCAACATTCCTCACTTCTTTCGAGCCAGATATTCCTAACTTACGGAAAAACGGCAGGGGAGTTGCTATGATTCTACAGATAGGAATATTTGGGGTTAGTTCTCTTGGAGATGGTTTTGGTACTGGTGACAGGTTTATTCATAAATTTCCGGGTTTTGGCGGACCCTGAATTACATCAATACCTGAACTTGGCGGACAAAAAGTACTCTTATCAGACGCTGGAGAATTCAATCAAAATCAGCTTTTAGCACTTGATTTAGATACCGGTGCTATCTTGGCAACCTATACTTTACCATTCGGTGTAACCGGGATTGATGAGGATCCAAATACAGGGGATCTGATTGTATCTACACTTACTGCATTGCATAATCTGGGCCAAGCACCATATAGCACCGTTATTTCAACACTTCCAACTCCAGATAAATTGTACGAAGATATTTCACTTAAATTAACATGAACCTTATCAACAGTAAGGTTCATTAATGGATCACTCATGGTAGTTAACTAGTTAAAAAATCCTCACCCTTTTATTAAGGGTGGGGATTTTCGTTTTCCCGTCTGTTGTTAAAACTGATTATTGGCTGCAAACTTTGCCAGTTACCCGGTTACTATCACCAACCGAATTTGATTTCCCAACGGATCACTTGTTACATAATAATCAGCTTCTTGCTTTAACGTAGTCCCAACTGCTGAAGCTGTTTCAATACGCTTTCTCTTGCTGCTTCATCCGGATAGATATGACCCATGACGGTCCCGGGTGGAAGCCCGACCAGGTTGACGGCGTTTGCCAGTGCACTTGCATTATCAGCCAGCCATATACCGGTCCATATAATCAAGCAGCTGTTTCCACGAAAAAGACCGTATTTGATGATTGTTGAAACAAAGTTCCTGCTAATCCATTACAAGATCACTCTTTCCCATCGGGTCATACAACGGCCATTTTTTCCGTATTGACCCCGTATGTCTTATTTAACCTGCAACTGGCACTTATTCTCATTCCTATAGGGCTTTGTGTGGGAATATCCGTCTGTTTTTCTTTTTCTACCTCCATCAACCGCCAATATAAGGTGAAGTCTATTCTATTCTATTACCTGTTTCTAAAAGAGAAACCACTCGAAAAAAAAGAAATAAAATTCATCTCTTCATTGAAATAAAGAACCTTCTTCCACTTCTATATCTTAAACGATCCCCTACTTTCGATCAGATAGAAAATTCGTTCTTACCATCTCATCATAAATTTCTTTCAAAAAGCTATCCGAATTGTATTCAGCTTTTACTTTTTCAATGAAATTCGATCTATTTAGGTAATATGACTTAAGATTGAATAAAGATTTAAAATTTTCTAATGCCCCTATCATTTCTAATGTTAAAAGTGTTCTTAAACACTTTTTACATTTTCCACAGTTATATGCGGATCTCGTACAGACATTTAGGTATTTATAAGCGGGTTCAAATTTTGCCACTAAGCGTGTCTTGTCAACCCTAGTAAAGTTGGGACAAGTTGAAAACAAATTAACACTTTCCGTAGAAAGCATACTTAGATTTAAAACATCGTAGTAGGCTGAATCCTTTGTTGAGAGCTTGAAATCGTTTATGTGGTATGTTGAGGAATAGTAATATACGTTAAATAACTTTTGAAGAGCTAAAACTGCACTTATATTTCGAAGTGTATGAGTTGCTTGAAAATCGAATGATACAAACTGACTTACATTACTATTGACAATTATTAGTTCTTTACCTAGCTCATTCGCACAGGCTCTTGTAATTTTAATCCTATTTTTATAAAGTACTCTTGTCCAATTTTTACCATAGCGACCATGTGAACCAGTATTAAAAAAAGTAAAATGGGTGATTTGATAGTTTTTAGGTTTATCATTCATTAGATTTTCATAAATTGTACTAAAAGAATCAATTCCACATGAAAGACCTGTACCTACTGCACCCGCATTTGGTATAGGATTTGAATCTAATTGCTCACAGATAACATTTATTTTCTTATAATTGTAAAACTGGCTGATGATAGGGATTAAAAAACTGTTGATGGTAAAATACAGCTGTTCAGAAATGGGTGCCTTTACATGTATATCATAACCATGTTCTAAGGCTTTCCACAACAAACCAATAACAAAAGCATCCGCTCTTTCTTCCGTTAAAAAGTTACCATATTTATCTTCAACCGCATACCATAGGATATCTTCTTTTTCACCTATCGTTATAACAGCCTGTAGCCGAACCGTATTGTTGATCCTCTTGATTTCAGGTTTACCAATTGTAATCATATAATTTTTTCGAGCCCCCTATTTTTTTGTGAACATAAGATTTCCGAAAATAATTGTATAGCTATTATTAAATCCTTTTAAAACTCTTAAGAGTTTTAAAAAGAGAGAATCAATGTTAATAGAATACGTTTAGTGAGGACAATAATCTGTTCTCGTAAATGTCACGATAATGTTTAACTTTATTTATGAAGTCACTTCGATCTAAACAAGCATTATTTGTTAATAGTGCGATATCCTCAACTAAATTTTTTGAGTCTGTTGGTATAACAAAATTGTCCTGTTCTATTGATTTTGCAAAATCAAAGATTTTAAACCGATAACCGAGTGCAATAAAAGGTGTATTTGCAGCAGCAGAAATCACATTAGGATGTAATTTAAAATTGATAGTGAATGCAAATCTCTCCACTAAAGAAAATAGTTCATCCTGATAATAAAGTTTCGAACTCCATTGAACATTTTCTTTATCTTGAATTTTACTATATAGTCGTGCACATGGTTGTATATCTTTAGACCATACATTATAGATAAATATTTTATATCCCCTTTGAACCAAACTATCGCAAACATTTACCAACTGATTTTCAACTAATAATTCATCTTTACCATAAATGTTATTATTGGCTGTTCCCCAGTTAATTCCAACAATATTTTCTTTCCTATAATCCCAATTTAATTCTTGTATAGGATCGATTTTAACAGATGGATTTAATAATAAACCGGGATCACCACTAATCTCAATTTTATTTTCATCCACACCCATCTGTTTTAGAAAATTAAAAGTAAGAGGGCCCCTAACACCAAAGTATTCTGCATTGTTTACTACATTGTTTAATTTTCCTACAAAATCCTTTTTAAAAGGATGGGCCTGATTATTTAAGTTGCTGATAGCCCTTTTTTCCAAATGATCTACTCCCGATCCCCATACCATTACTTTTTTGCCTTCAGCTAATGCTTTATTCAAGATGTTTATACCTATTGATCCAATTAAAGAACCGCCACCCAAAACTACAAAGTCATAGTTCCTAATCATTTTATTAGATACATTAAAGCCAAAATCAAGAGTGTAGTCCTTGCTTTTCATAATCGTTTTTAAATTTTGTACAAAAAGGTCTTTCATTAATTCATCACCTAAGTTTTCATGTCCAATCCATCCAATATATAAAATTCTCATCACCTTTCATAACTCCTTTAGTATAAAAATATTTATACTGAAAACTCATAATCAAACGTTCTTAATATATGTATGTTTATCTCAATCGAAAAGTGATGTGGTAATTGTATGTTTTATGACTTAGGCCCCATTCTAATCTTTTAAAGGAATAAACCCACGCATAAAAATGGATATTTCATATATATATATATACAGTTTAAATATAAGGAGAGGCATTAATGAAAGAAGAGCTTAAGCTTCTGTATTTCGTCCATGATTTTCAACACCATGTAGTAAAAAATTTTTACTACTTAAGTAAGGGGCTCGAGGATGTATGTGATTGCAGAGTTTGGCATAAACCAGCTAATATTCATGAAGTCATGAAAGAATTAGATTTTCAACCAGATTTTATATTGATTAATGATGTTTCAGGAAGTCCTTCCATTACTGGGCTTGAGGAAGTAGATATTCCAATAGGATTACTTATACACGATGCACATCGTAATGTAAATAAACGAAACATATTTATTGAACAGTATGATATTCAATTTTTGTTTACGATTTATCGAGATGAATTCCTAAAGAGACATCCTCAATATAAAAAAAGGATGTTTTGGCTGCCGCACTTTGTGAATACAAATATTTTTAAAGATTATCAGTATCCTAAGGAAATAAACTGGTTATTAATGGGGAGGATAACAAATCACTACCCAACAAGACAAAGAATTTATAGGAGAATGAGAAATAAGAACGGTTTTGTGTATTATAGTCATCCAGGATATAAAAATGTAAATGAGCAAGACAGGGGGATATTTGTTGGTGAAAAATATGCAAAAGAAATAAATCGGGCTAAAATGTTCATTACAGATGATTCTAAATTGCATCTACCTTTTATGAAATATTACGAAGTGTTAGCATGCAATACACTCCTTCTAGCTCCTGCCAATAAGGAACTATTAGATTTAGGGTTTAAGCCTAAAGAAAACTTTGTTGAAATCAATAAATATAATTTTGAACAGGTAGCAAATTATTATTTAATTCATGAGGAAGAGCGAAAAAAAATCGCTCAAGCTGGTTATGAAATGGTGCATGAACGTCATTCATTAGAAGTAAGAGTGAAGGAATTAATAGATATGATAAAATCAATTGTAAAGAAATCTGATCCTTTAGATTAAGACATATAGTACATTATTTTTTACATTAAAAAGGGTGTCAGGCACCATAAAAAGACAGTGTCCACTCTAGGTGGACATGCCCGTGGTGCTTGACACCTCATTAAGTATATCGAAGGTATATTATTAATTTTTATGCTTCGACGACGTTTGGCTGTTGATAAACTTCTGTTTCAATTTCGCCTGTTGCTTTGCCTGTTAGGACGCCGGCTGTTAACCGGCACCTGTTAATCTTGAAATGGATTACTTGGAATTAATTCAAGTAATTGCTGCGGCATCCTCATATTTTCAACGCCAGCTACCCGTTCCACTAACTGATCATTTCTTGCTTTTTCAGCTTCACCTTCAGAGTGTAAGGCACCATAGCCATCAAGTTAACGGCACTCCTAATTCTTTTTGAGTGCCGTTAACTATGTTTCTATTTAAGTCCAAAGTTAAATAAGTCTTTTGTAACTTATGATTAACATTTCGGTTCAATAATGGGCAGCTCCCGATTAACTAATTTGGGGGATAGCGGCTGAATCGTGCAAAAACAAGTCAAATCCACAATTATACAGATATCAGTTTTTAACAACGAAAATACATCATCACATAACTCCACCGGACAACCATCCATATCAACTGGCATTAGGAGTGATAATGTGGCGCAACAATGACTAGAGTCAATTTCATCTAACCTAAAAACCTGTGTAGTGAAAAATTCCCCAAGCCTTGTAACACCAAAGGTTTCAAATGGGCATTTCCCATTTGTTATAATAAATGGTATAGTATCAAAGCCAAATTTTTCGCAAATAAATCGAAAGCCTTCAAAAGACAGCCTTTGCTGTTCCTCAAAAAGTTGTTCCATTTCCTCACAAATGCACCGACCACTTTCATTCATTGCCATGAGCAAGCATCCCCTCCTTCCATTAGCCGCTAAATATTCCTTATTTTAAATTATTCTATTAACACCAAATGGGTATAGGCTCCTCTCTCATAAGGAGATAGGCTATTATCCAAATCGGTTTGAAATGGGTAATTATCTAAAGAATATTCGACGACTGGTTAGAAGTTAGCCCAAAACAGAGACGGAGTGGCAAAAAAAAGAGGGCCGATTCTTGTAAGATCACAGCCTAGAATAATAATTAAAATAAATATATATGATTCAACTTGCCAATGGCAGTTTAATTTCGACGATGGTTCCCTCTTTCAACTTACTTTTATAGGTGATTCTGCCGTGATGCTGTTTAAGGATTTTATGGCAGATCATGATGCCGAGTCCTGTTCCCCTTTCTTTTAAACTGTAGAAAGGCTCGCCTAAACCCGGCAGTAATTCTTCGGGGATGCCGCAGCCTAGGTCCTGAACAGAGATAATACACTCATCTGGCAGTCCCTCTCGAAGATTAATTTGAATGTCTCCCCCCTGTGGCATTGCCTTAATGGCGTTCTTTAAAATATTTTGGAACACCTGCTTTAATTGATTCCTTTCACCAGTTATCACAAATTGTGATTCTTCAAACGTTAATTTAAATTGTATATTGTTCATTAGGGCTTGTGGTGGTAGTAATTCAAGTGTATTTTCAATTATCTCTCTTATATTAATTAGATTGAGCTGCACTGCTTGGGGTTTCCCCAAGGTGACTAACGGTGTACTTACCAACAGTGAAAAAATCGAGAGATTAACAATATAGTCTAAAAGAACCAACTGACTCCCACCCATACTTTGTCGAATTTGTCATATTATCTCTTACCTTAAACTACAGTTATTACTATCTCCATATGAAAAAACACTTTTAATTGCCACTTTAGTCCTTTTGGGTAGGAATTGAAACAATCAAAAAAAGGAAAAAGCACAACCCCTCATTCAATTAACAATCGTAATGAGAGTAAGCTTTTTCCCTATTTAATATCATACACTTTGCATTTCTCATAAAAACTGGTTTTTCCTATTTTCAACAGCTTGGCAGCATCCTGCTTATTACCATTTGTTACGCCCAGTGCATTTAGAATCGCTTCTTTTTCGACTTTGGCTAAAGTTTCCTTTAAGGGAGCGATCGATAATGGATTTTTTTCCGCAGGATTTTTCTTATAAAAGCAAATCTTACTTAACCACTAATCTGATTTGATTTCCTGATGGATCACTTGTTACATAAAAATCTGTATCTTTCTCTAACGGGGCACCAATTTGCTGAAGCTGTTTCATGACCTTCTCTCTTGTTGCTTCATCTGGAAAGACAAGTGTGTACCAATTTAAACCGACACTATTTTTCGGCGGCGTAGGCACTCCCGCTCCCTGCCAGGTATTGATGGCGATATGGTGATGATAAGCTCCTGTTGACAAAAATACCGCTTGAGGATAATAACTAACAACGTCAAACCCAAGCCCTTTTGTGTAAAATTCCTCTGCTTTTTGAAGATCGCCAACGTGAAGATGGATATGCCCCATAACCGTCCCGGAAGGAAGACCATTCCATTCTGCATCACTTTCTGCAAGAATTCCTTCTGCATCCAATTGTTCGGTTGCCATTTCCACTAAATTATTTTTCCATGTCCACTCAGAGGAAGGACGGTCGCGATAAACCTCAATCCCATTGCCGTCCGGATCATTGAGATATAACGCCTCACTTACATAATGATCCGCAGCCCCAAGGGGATAACCAGTTTGAATTAAGTGCCGTAAAAAGACGGATAGATCAGCTCTCGATGGCAGCAAAATTGCAAAATGGTATAGCCCAGACGTTCTTCCTGTCTTCGGAATAACATCTACAGGCTGTTCAATCGTTAATAGCGGTGTATTCCCATCCGTCGTTAAGACTGCTTTCCTTTCTGTTTTCTCCAAAACTTTAAATCCAATGATATTTTGATAAAAAGTCAGAGCATTCTCTAGGTTTTTTACTTTAATATTAACCTCTCCGACATATATACTTGGCTTTTGATGAAAATTCTCCATTCTATCCATCCTCCACTTCTTCGTTAGAAGCTACAATTATTATTCTTTATTCTTTTTATTCGTTCATACATACAAATGGAAAAATCCTAGAGATCACCTTCATTTAAAGTGTACCCTAAATTTATCTCGAATTCAATTATTCTTAATTTAAAATTTCCTACATAACTACACACAGACTTAACACTCTTTTTACAGTACCTTAAGAAAATATCCATCATTTCCTAATAAAATGAAGTAAACAAACTCAGGTGGAGGGATTGGATGAAGGTTACAGTTGCTGGAGCAGGGTATGTAGGATTGGTCACTAGTGCTTGTTTAGCGGAATTAGGACATCAGGTAACTTGCATAGACATTCAAAATGAGAAAATTGACATGCTCAAATGCGGCCGTTCTCCTTTTTATGAGCCAGGATATACCTCACCCATATGAAGGACCCAATTGTGATTGATGGGCGAAATTGTTATCCACTTCAAGCGATTGGTCAGTATCCGATCACCTATCTATCAGTGGGAAGACCAGACCTTCCGAAGGCAAATAGTAAGTTTGAATGAAAAATTATTAAAGGGGCAGCGATCATGATGAGATGGATTCATGCATTTTATGGCTTCGAATGCCGGGTGTTGCTACAAGTAAATCGCCATTTTGATAAAAAACTGTTAAATCTTTTTTTCCGTACGGTCACACATCTTGGAGGAGCTGACATTACTATTGCAGCAACTTTTCTCCTTATCCTTTTATCATCAGGTGATGCTAAATTGACAGCGTTCGCCAGCGCTTTAGGGCTATCAGCCAGCCATATTCCTGTCCATGTGATCAAGCAGCATTTTCCACGAAAAAGGCCTTATATGATGATAGAAAAAACAATGTTCCCTGCTAACCCATTACAAGATCATTCTTTCCCATCGGGGCATACAACGGCCATCTCTTCCGTTATGACCCCCTATATCTTATTTAACCCGCAACTGGCAATTGTTCTTATTCCATTAGGGCTTTGTGTAGGAATATCGAGAATTTACTTAGGGCTTCATTATCCTTCAGATGTCCTAGCGGGAGGGATCTTTGGTACTATTACGGGGATTGTATGCTTTTGCTTATTATGTTTGTAAAAGTGCTAACATTAAAAAGGGTGTCAGGCACCGCAAAAAGACACTGTCCATTGGACGTGGACATTTTTGCGGTGCCTGACACCTTCTATGATTCTTTCATTTGAAATGAATGTCTTCAATTATATTAGGCTTCTATGACGTTTGGCTGTTGGTAGACTTCGGATTCTAACTCGCCTGTTGCTTTGCCTGTTAGGACGCCGGCTGTCATGGCGCCGCTTACGTTTAGGGCTGTACGTCCCATATCGATTAACGGTTCAACAGAGATTAATAAACCGACAATCGCAACTGGTAGATTCATGACCGATAATACGATTAAGGCTGCGAAGGTTGCGCCTCCGCCAACACCAGCAACACCAAACGAGCTAATTGCCACAACTAAAATGAGAGTTAGAATAAAGGATATGCTTGTTGGATCAATCCCAGCAGCAGGTGCAACCATTACTGCTAACATTGCCGGATAAATACCGGCGCAACCATTTTGACCGATAGAAAGTCCGAATGACCCAGCAAAGTTTGCAATTCCTTCTGATACCCCAAAATCCTTCGTTTGTGTTTTGATTGTCATTGGCAGTGTCCCCGCACTTGTACGTGAAGTAAAGGCAAACGTTAACGTTGGCAGTGCTTTTTTCACATAATTCACAGGGCTTAGTTTTGCAAATGAAAGTAGTAATAAATGAACAATGAACATTAGAATAAGCGCCACATAGGAGGCCACAACAAACTTGCCTAATTTCGCAATTGCCTCATAATCACTCGTGGCTGTCACTTTGGTAATGATGGCCAGAATCCCATACGGTGTGAGACGAAGGATCAGGCTAACAACCCGCATGATGATCGAGTATAAAGTATCAATAATCTTGGCAAAAAAATCTGCACGCTCAGGATCCTTACGTTTTACTCCTAAGTAGGCAACGCCGATAAAGGCTGCAAAGATGACAACCGCAATTGTCGAGGTTGGACGGGCACCTGTTAAATCTTGAAACGGATTACTTGGTATTAATTCGAGTATTTGCTGTGGCATCGTCATATTTTCAACGCCTGCTACTCGTTCCACTAACTGAGCATTTCGTGCCTTTTCAGCATCACCCTCATTGAGATGAATCCCGTCAAGACCGAAGCCCAAAGCAGAACCAATGCCAATGGCTGCAGAAATGGCCGTTGTTCCAAGTAAAATGCCGATAACTAAGAAACTGATTTTTCCAATATTTTTAGTCAGCTTTAACTTTGTAAAGGCACCTACAATAGAGATAAATACAAGTGGCATAACGACCATTTGTAAAAGTTTTACGTAACCATACCCTACAACGTTAAACCAATCAATTGAACTAGTAGTCACCTCGTGTGTTGTTCCGTAAATTAAATGAATAATAAAACCAAAAATAATACCTAAACCTAATGCAGTGAATACACGTTTTGAAAATGAAACATGCTTTTTCTGCATCATGAACAAACCAAACATAAGTAGTAGTAAAACAGCGACATTCACGATGATAAGAATGGTATTCATCATATTCCTCCCCAGCTAATTTATTGAAAATTCTAATGCATATATTCCTATGCGTCAAGTCGGAATTTTAATTATTCTTAACCCTTTGCTACTTTACCCCATCAAACGTTTGATATTTAATAAATATGACAACATAAAAAGATCTATACCAAGAGCAAAAAAAAAAAATGGTGTCAGGCACCATAAGTAACACCTAGAGGGGAGAAATGGTGATGGTAAAGGTGGTTCCCTGGCCTTCTTCGCTCTCCGCAAAGATGGTGCCTTCATGCATTTCAATGATTTTTTTGACGATGGAAAGGCCTAACCCACTGCCGCCTTTTGATCGTTCTCTAGCCTTATCTACTTTATAAAATCGCTCAAAAATATGGACTAACTCTTTTTTCGGAATGCCAATTCCCGTATCGGAAATTTTTATGATTGCTTTGCCATCTGCTTGCTCAAGCTGGATACAAATCCTTCCCATTCTTGGAGTAAATTTAATACTATTGTGGATTAGATTCATCCAAACCTGACTCATTAAATCCTCATCTGCAACGACGTTGACCTTTTCTAGTGAAACATCCATTTCAAGTTCTTTTTCGATCCAATTTGGTTCACAGGCCAAAATAATATTTCTTATTTGTTTATCTAAGCGATAGCTCTTTCGTTCAAATGGATGATGCTCGGACTCCAATGAGGTTAGCTTAAGTAGGTTATCACTTAGTTTCGATAATCTTCGGCTTTCTGTTTCAATAATACTAAGATAGTGGCGGCGTTCTTCATTCGTTAACTCATCATATTGAAGTGCCCGAGCAAATCCCACAATGGAGGTAAGTGGTGACTGAATTTCATGGGATACGTTCGAAATAAACTCCTGACGCAGCTCTTCCATTTCCTTTAATTGTTTCGCCATATGATTGATATGATCAATTAAAGTGGTAAAAGGGTCTTCTCTCTTCAATGTTTCCAATTGCACATTAAAGTCTCCGCTAGCAATTCTTCTCAGTGCATCGATGACTTCTTGAAAAAGATTTCGCTGCTTTGAACGGATAATTCTAGCAATGGTAAACCCCGTACCCCCAAAGATAAAGAAACCAAGTACGGTCGTAACCAAATGCTGAATATAGTTGGATGAAGCAAAACCGAATAAACCGAAAATATTGGAAACAATAAAATAAGCGGCTGAAAAACTTGCTGTGATCATTATTAAAAAGATGAAGAAACCATAAATATGGCGGAAACCTCTTCTTCCCTTCATGATTTCACCTCAAGACGATAACCTAACCCTCTTATTGTTCGGATCAGAAAAGGGAATTCTATTTCGGAAAACCGCTCTCTTAATCTTTTTATATGAACATCGACAGTTCGTTCATCACCTTCATAGTCATAGCCCCAGATGTCTTCTATCAGCTCTTCTCTCGAAAAAGTTTTTCCAGGATAACTTGCTAATTTAAACAAAAGATCAAACTCTTTTAACGGAATTGTAAATTCTCGATCTGTAAAAGAAATTTCATGTGTTCTTCGATTCAACTTAAATTCTTCAATATTAATTGTTTGAGAAACGGTAATTTTATACCGTTTTAATAAAGCTTTGACCCTTGCTACTAACTCAATGGGATCAAATGGTTTTACAAGATAATCATCCGCACCCAGCTCGAACCCCTTCACCTTTTGTGACGTTTCACCTTTGGCGGTTAACATGAGGATGGGGATATCACTAAACTCCCTAAGCTCTTGACATAACTCCCATCCGTCCATGTTCGGCATCATAATATCAATGATGGCTAAATCCATCTTTATTTTTTCCATCAATCGCAATGCCACGAAGCCATCTGAAGCTTCGTACAATTCAAATCCTTCCTTTTTCAAAAAGACCTGGATAAGCTCACGAATATTGGCATCGTCATCGACAATTACTATTTTCGTCATTCTCCTCACTCCTCTCATTGATTTATGCCGGTTCGGTGAGCCGTAATTGCTGTTCGGCAAATTGGCGATACATGGTGTGTGTTTGTAACAATTGCTCATGTGTACCCCTGCCGGTAATGTTTCCTTTTTCCATAAAAATAATTTGATCAGAGTCAATAACCGTTGATAATCGATGGGCAATAATGAGCGTTGTTCTGCCCTTCATTAAATTTTGCAATGCCTGTTGGACTACCTGTTCGGATTTACTGTCAAGACTAGAGGTTGCTTCATCTAACATTAAAATTTTGGGATCACGTAAAAAGGCACGGGCAATGGCGATTCTCTGTCTTTGACCACCAGATAGCTTTATTCCTCTTTCACCCACTTCCGTGTCGTATCCATTAGGAAGCTCGGAAATAAATTGATCCGCAAAAGCCATTTTTGCCACCCGCTCGATATCTGCATCTCCAATCTCTTTCTCCAGACCGTAACAAATATTATCACGGATCGTTCCAGCAACGATTGGACTCTCCTGTGATACATAGCCGATTTGACTCCTCCAAGAAAGAAGCGAGAATTGATGAATTGACTCTTCCCCGAGCCGAATTTCCCCTTGTTGTGGGCGGTAAAAACGCTCCAATAACGAAAAAAGCGTCGTTTTTCCGCTGCCGCTTGGGCCGACAATCGCAGTTACCTTTCCTGCGTCTGCAGTAAAATTGATATTTTTCAACAAGGCTTCACCATTTTTATATGAAAAGTTGAGATTGTCGACTGTAATTGATTGGTTCATATTTTGAATATGCTGATTAGAGTCATCATCTTCCTGATCCGTATCCATGATGGCAATAATCCGTTCAGTTGCACCGGTGGCTTTTTGAAACTGGGTAAAAAATGCGGCTAATTGTCCCATCGGCATGACAATTTGGAATAAATACATTATAAAGGCGACTAAATCTCCAGCCATTAACGCTCCTGAAGAGACTCTCATCCCACCGTACCCTAAAATGACAACTAGTAACAGCATGATGACAACACCCATCAACGGAGCAATCAAAGCTTGAATCTTCGCCTCCTTTACCCCATATTGAAACAATTGGGTAATCCCCTTTTTCCCATTCTTATACTCAATGGATTCTGCATTCGAGGCTTTAACTAGTCGGATTTCTGATAATACTTGCTGGATAACAGAGGTGAACTGTGCGGTCTCATCCTGCAGGCCCTTTGACACCTGATGCATTTTTCTTCCTAGTGTCATTAATATTAATGCCGAAAGTGGTATGGCTATCAACATTAACAAAGTCATTTTCCAATCTAAAATAATCATAACAATAAGGGCGCCAATAATAGAAATCGTCCCTGATAGAAAATTAGCCAGATGGTCTGTAATTAATCCTTTTACTACTCCCGTATCATTTGTCATGCGGCTTACCGTTTCACCTGATTGATGTTCATCATAGTAACTAATCGGTAAGGCGAGAAGCTTCCTCCATAATTTCTTCCTAATCCCAGCAACAACGGATTGGCCGATATGATTTAATAAGTAGATCGATATTCCGCTAGCCAATGCTTGAATCGAAATGGCAGCAACAACAAGAAGTATCTTCCCTGTGCTTAAGGAATGGAGTGAAAAACCATTAATCAGGTTCTTAGTGAAGAGCGGCACAGTTAGTCCTACTATAGTCGTACCGACACTCAAGAGAAGAGCGATACACAATAGCAGCTTAGATGGTTTTGTTTGTTGAACCAACCGAACAAATTGGCGCCATCCCTTTTCTTTCTTTACGTCTGACATATTTATTTACATCCTTTCTATCGTTCATGTTTAGTTGAAAATCGCGCAATTCCCCTTACAAACTGGATTATACAATGAATATATGAATTGAATATGAACATTTTTATGATTGCAAAAAAGGGTATCAGGCACCACGAGTGGTGCCTGACACCCTTACAACTGGGATACCCCAGCCTTGATCTTAAACAATCCCCCCATATAATAGCTTTTTCCCTATTTAATATCATACACTTTGCATTTCTCATAAAAACTAGTTTTTCCTATTTTCAACAGCTTGGCAGCATCCTGCTTATTACCATTTGTTACGCCTAGAGCATTTAGAATCGCTTCTTTTTCGACTTTGGCTAAAGTTTCCTTTAAGGGAGAGATCGATAATGGATTTTTTTCCGCAGGATTATTCTTACTAGTATTCGTTTCGTTTACTTGGTTACTCACCAATTCTTGGTCTCGTAAATAAAGTGGCAGGTGGGACACTTCAATCGTTTTACCGTCTAATACATTGATCGCCCGCTCAAGTACATTCTCAAGCTCACGAATGTTTCCTGGCCATAAATGCTGCATCAGTCTATGTGTTACTTCCGAAGACAGTTTGATTCCTTTTCGGAAAAATTTACCTTCTAACTTTCTCAAAAGGCTTATGGAGATTAATGGAATGTCTTCTTTACGATTTTTAAGGGGAGGAATCTCTATTTTTATCACATTTAACCGGTAATATAAATCCTGGCGAAACTTCCCTTCCTCCACCATTTTTTCTAAATTACGATGAGTGGCCGCAATGATTCGTACATCGACAGGAATAGACTTTTGGCCGCCAACCCGCTGTACTTCTTTTTCCTGCAAGACCCTCAAAAGTTTGCTTTGCATCGAAAGTGGCATGTCACCTATTTCGTCAAGGAAAATGGTTCCATTATTAGCAACTTCAAACTGCCCCTTTTTTCCTCCCTTTTTCGCACCTGTAAACGCCCCATCCTCATAGCCGAACAATTCTGATTCTAGCAAATGCTCTGGAATGGACGTACAGTTGATTGCAACAAACGGAAGGGTCGACCTCATGCTGTTGTTGTGGATGGCGTGGGCAAACAATTCCTTACCGGTACCTGATTCCCCTATCAATAAAACAGATGAATTATTGGCAGAAATACGTTCAGCTAGTTTTTTGGCAGCAAGAAATGTTGTACTATCCCCAATTAAATCATGGAAATGGTACTTACTCTTCAACTCTTTTTCCACTTTTGTTTTGTAATATTTTAGTTCTTCCGCTAGATTCTGAATCTTAGTTTTATACATCCGCCACTCTTCAGGATTGCGAAACATGACCGTTCCTAAGGCTCCTACTATTTCACCATCTACAATAAGTGGAAAGCGGTTAGCAACCATTTCACTTCCGTTTATCGGATGAACGGCTGCCAGCTCTTTTTGACCGGTTTTGGCGATGATGTGCATACGAGTATTTTCAATAACATCTTGTACTGGGCGGTTGATGGCCTCCTCAACGGTCGTTCCTAAAAACTCACAATAAGCTTCATTTATATAAAGAATAATACCGTCCCGATCGACCACAACGATTCGTTCAGCTAGAAGATTGATGATTTGCTCATGCCAATTATGTGGAATCGCTCCCATTCCTAGGTTCATCTTTTCACACCCTTGCCAGATTGATAAATCAATTATAACAAAAAGAGGATTGGCTGCTTGCCCAACTTGGGACTATTTTTCCATAAAGAAAACTCGCCGATTGGCGAGCCCCTAAGGACGAAGACAGAGGCGTAGTTGCACTTATGCCTGATAGGAAAGTTTTACATTCCTATCGGCGAATAAAAGAATCCTATTCCCGTAAACGAATAGGATTCTAGTATTCCTGTTATTGGGCAGTGTATCCGCCATCTAAAATAACTGCTTGACCCGTGACTCCTCTGCCTTTATCACTTGCCAAAAAGACAGCATAGTCAGCAATTTCCGTTACCGATAATAGCCTTCTTTGTGGAACGAGCGGGAAAAGTACTTCTTCAATAACACGATCCAAGCTTACATTTCTTGTTTTTGCTAAATCTCCTAGCTGGTTTCTTACGAGTGGCGTATCAACGTAACCAGGACATAAGGCATTTACCGTGATCCCGTGAGCAGCTCCCTCTAAAGCTGCAACCTTCGTCAATCCAATTACACCATGTTTTGCACTATTGTAGGCAGCCTTCCCCGCAAATCCGATGACCCCATTAATCGAAGCCATATTTATAACCCTTCCAAATCCCTGTTCTTTCATAATTGGAAATACATGTTTAATTCCGATAAACGGTGCGGTTAACATGATTTTTACGAGTAATTCAAATTTTTCCGTAGGAAAATTCTCAATCGGCGAAACATATTGCATCCCTGCATTATTCACTAAAATATCAAGGCTGCCAAATGTTTTATAAGCTAACTGAAGACTATTTTTGTAGGTATCCTCATTTGTAACATCACAGGGGGCAGAGATTGCTTCAAACCCCTGTTTATTTAATTCGGCCGCTACTTGTTCACTTTTTTCAGCATTTAAATCTGAAATAACCACTTTCGCGCCTTCCTGTGCAAAAGTCTTTGCAATTTCCAATCCTATCCCACTTGCAGAACCTGTAATAAATGCTGTTTTTCCTTCTAATGACTTGTTCATACGAGATCGAGATCCTCCTTTAATGACTATCAGGCATTTAAATAATTCCAAAAATAGAGTAGAGAGCAATAATGAAGAAAACGGCTACTGTTTTAATGATGGTAACAGCGAAAATATCGCGGTACGATTGTTTGTGTGTTAATCCGGTAACAGCAAGCAAGGTAATAACGGCTCCGTTGTGCGGAAGCGTATCCATCCCGCCTGACGCCATGGCGACAACGCGGTGCATCACCTCAGGCGGAATATTGGCCGCTGCAATCGCCTGATTGTATTTATCAGCCATCGCACCTAAGGCAATCCCCATTCCTCCAGACGCTGACCCGGTAATACCAGCAAGAGAACTAGTCGTTACGGCACCATTGACTAGCGGATTGGTAAAGGTACTAGAGATGCCATCACTGATTTTTGCAAATCCCGGAAGCGAAGAAATAATTCCGCCAAAACCGTATTCGGCCCCTGTATTCATGGTCGCAAGCAATGCTCCGGCGATACTTAGGTTTAGTCCTTCTTTAAAATTCACGGTAACGCGTTTCCAATCAAAGGCGAGTGTCGTGATAATCCCCACAACTAGTGCCATCTCTATCGCCCAGATAGCCGCAACGGCTGGAACATCTACTGTATACGCCTTCAAACCGATAGCAGAAAAATCAAAGCCATTCGGATACCATTTTGGTATGTAGGTAATGAACAGTTTATTTGTAACCCCGACAAGCACAAGCGGGACAAACGCCAACATTTGTTTTAAAACCGATTGACTCGAGGTTAAATCAGGAGCAGATACTTCCTTTTCGTCCTCTTTGGCTAATTCCAAGGCACCCGCGGTTTCTGTACCAAATCCATAATACCCTTCCCCTGTTTTTGCGGCTTTTTTTCTTCTCGTCTCAAGGTAAAGTAAACCCAGGCCTAAGACAAAAATGGCTCCTATAATTCCGAGTGTTGGTGCCGCATAAATATCCGTTTTAAAAAAAGCAATTGGGATAACGTTTTGAATTTGCGGCGTTCCTGGCAAAGCATCCATTGTGAATGTGAAGGCACCAAGGGCGATGGTACCTGGAATAAGGCGTTTCGGAATATTAGCTTCTCTAAACATTTGCGCAGCAAAGGGATAAATCGCAAAAACTGCTACGAATAAACTTACCCCGCTATATGTTAAAATGGCTCCCAATAATACAATAGTCAGCATTGCGCGTTTCGCACCGAGCAAGCGAACAATCGTCTTGGCAATTGATTCGGCAATCCCTGACATTTCAACTACTTTCCCAAAAATGGCTCCTAATAAGAATACCGGGAAATAGGATTTAATAAACCCGACCATTTTTTCCATGAACACACCTGAGAAAAACGGTAAAACATGGCTTGGATCAATAAGTAATACAGCTAAAAGTGCACAGATTGGAGCAAATAAAATAACAGAAAAACCTCGGTAGGCGACAAACATTAACAGCCCAAGCGACAATAGAATGATAAATAATTGCATTTAAATCCCCCTTTTGTTTTTTGTAAGTTTTCTGAGTAACCCACAATTAGTAAGCGTTTACAGAAAAACTTTCATTTATATCAATGCAAGTTTTATGCCAAAAACTGTCGCTTTCTAAAAAGTTTAAATATTCTCGATTATTATACAAGGAATTTACTTATTTCTAAGTTTTCAATTATATTTAACTACTAAACAACTACGTTTCTGTTCTGTTTGTTTTTCCGATAATCCGGAAATTTCTAGACAACCTATTCCGGATTATCGGAAATTCCGCTTTTCCGGAATAGGCTTTGTCATCAAAATTAGTCATGAATTCCAATTTTATTTTTCCATTTCCACAATTGTCGCAATCCCTTGACCGCCGCCAATACAAAGGGCAGCCAGCCCATAACGGGAATCCCTGCGTTTCATTTCATGCAGCAAGGTGACAAGCACGCGCGCCCCGCTGGCACCGATCGGATGGCCTAATGCAATGGCACCGCCATTTACATTTAACTTTTCATTTGGAATCTGCAGTTCACGTCCAACTGCCAAAGACTGGGCAGCAAAGGCTTCGTTTGCCTCAACCAAGTCGATCTCTTCCATTGAGAGTCCTGCTTTTTCAAAAGCCTTTTTCGTTGCAGGCACAGGTCCAATTCCCATAATTTTTGGATCAACTCCAGCAATGCCATTGCCAAGGATAACAGCCATTGGTTTGATGCCTAGTTCGATTGCTTTTTCCCTGCTCATTAAGACTAATGCGGCCGCTCCATCATTGATACCAGAAGCATTTCCTGCGGTAACAGTTCCTTCCTTTTTAAAAGCAGGTTTTAGTTTTGCAAGCTTTTCAGCCGTTACCCCGGCACGTGGAAATTCATCCGTATCAAAGCGAATAGGCTCACCTTTACGCTGTGGAATGATCACAGGAACAATCTCATCCTTGAATTTCCCTTCTTTTATTGCGACTTCCGCTTTTTGCTGGCTCCAAGCGGAAAACTCGTCTTGTTCTTCCCTGCTTAACTCATATTGCTCCGCGATGTTTTCCGCCGTAACCCCCATATGGTACGAGTTCAAGGCACATTGCAAACCATCATGAATCATACTGTCGATGATTTTACCATCCCCCATGCGGTACCCTGTTCGGCCACTCTTCAAAAGGTAAGGTGCTAGACTCATATTTTCCATTCCGCCGGCTACAACTATTTCAGCCTCTCCGGTTTGGATGGCCTGAGCGGCAAGATGTACGGCCTTTAGTCCGGAGCCGCAAAGTTTATTGATTGCCATGGAAGAAACCTCAATGGGCAACCCTGCTTTCATAGCGGCTTGGCGGGCAGGTCCTTGGCCAAGACCAGCTTGAAGAACATTCCCCATAATCACTTCATCAACTTGTTCATCTTTTACTCCGGCGCGGTTTAAAGCTTCCTTGATAACAAGTGCACCTAGCTCTGTAGCCGGGGTATTACTTAAAGTCCCCATAAAACTACCAATTGCTGTACGAACAGCGCTTACTATTACAACATCACGCATGAAATTTCTCCTCCTGTGCTCTTTTATCTTGAAAAATACCCATTATTTGAGAAGCTTGTGCTTTTATCTGCGAACTTTACACCTTTATTGTCGATTTTTTATGGTTTAACGGCGAATCCATATTTATCAACAAAATTCTTACTCATAAATATCATTTTTATCGTGATGCTGATGCCGGATTAACGGTAAACTCAGCCTCCGTTTTCTCCCTCACGGTCTCTAAATCGGCACCCTCTTGAAGTTCTTCCAGAACCAATCCTTCGTCAGTTACGCGAAAAACAGCTAATTCCGTGACAATCAAATCTACAACACCTTTTCCTGTAAGGGGCAAACGGCATTGTTCAAGTACTTTAGACGATCCATTTTTTGCTATATGCTCCATTGCGACAATGACTTTCTTGGCACCGGTTACTAAGTCCATTGCTCCGCCCATGCCTGGAACCATTTTTCCAGGGACCATCCAGTTTGCTAGATTGCCTCTTGCATCCACTTCTAATCCTCCAAGAACGGTGACGTCCACATGTCCTCCGCGGATTAATTCGAATGAGAAAAGACTGTCAAAAAAGGCACCTCCCGGGAGAATACTTGAAGGCTGTCCACCAGCATTGACTAAATCGGGATCAATCTCGCCTTCCAAAGGTCCAAGCCCGATGTAGCCGTTTTCCGATTGAAGGATGACGTTGACGTCTTCTGGCAGGAAGTTCGGCACCATTGTTGGCAAGCCGATTCCCAGGTTCACTACATCTCCGTCTTTCAATTCCTTCGCCACACGAGCAGCGATTAATTGCTTCGAATTAACAAGTGTACTGTTCATTATTGACATCCTCCCTGAACGAAAATTTTATCGACTAGGATTCCCGGAGTCATCACTTCATCTGGGTCAATCTCACCGATTTCCACGATTTGCTCAACCTGTACAATGACAGTATCAGCAGCCAATGCCATCAATGGATTAAAGTTCCGTGCGGAGCGATGATAAATCAAATTCCCGGCTTTATCTGCTTTATATGCCTTAAGAAGGGCAACTTCTGCACGAAGCGGTTTTTCGAGCAGATATTCCCGTCCGTCGACCGTAATCTTTTCTTTGCCTTCTTCAACCACAGTTCCCACACCTGTTGGGGTCAGTACCCCACCAAGACCAGCACCTCCAGCGCGTACACGTTCCGCAAGTGTTCCTTGAGGAACAAGCTCCACTTCCATTTCACCAGCTATCATTTGCCTGCCTGTTTCTGGGTTTGTCCCGATGTGGGAAGCAATTACTTTCTTCACCCGTTTATTTACAATCAATGGCCCTACACCCGTCTCGATGAAAGCGGTGTCATTTGCAATTAAAGTAATATCCTTTATATCTGCTTCAAGCATGGCAGTCACAAGTGCTTGTGGTGTACCTACCCCCATAAATCCTCCTGCCATAATGGTCATCCCATCTGAAAACATCGATGAGACTTCCTCCATTGAAATCATTTTATTCACTTAAAAGCACCTCCTGAAAATATAAGTGAAGCTCATTTTCCCCACACCTTATTTTTATGCAAGATATGTGCCAACAAAAAAGCGAAGAGCCACAAGACGCTCCTCACTTTTTCATTACGTAAAATGCATCACATCATGTCCATTCCAGGTGGACAAATGTACTTTATTGGTGCCTGACACCCTACTCAACAGCTTTAATGTAGCCAATTCGTTCAACAATGTCTTGCCCTTGAGGTCCCTGCATCCATTCTAGGAACGGTTGTATTGCCTGTTTTGGGTTGTCCTTCACTGTAATTGCATAGAGAGAGGCGGTGAAGGGATACTTCCCACTCGCGATGTTTTCGGAATTTGGTTCTACCCCATCAATGGCCAGCAGTTTAATATCTGGATTCGCCTTCATCCCGGTAGCAAAGAAACGGAATGAAAAGCCAATCGAATTGTCATAGTTACGATAATCCGCTACCTGTTCGATAATTCCGCCCATCCCTTCAGGTACATCCTCCTTCAGAGGCTTCATAATTGGGGTATCACCCATAATTTTTTCCAAAAGTGTTTGGCTGCCGGAATTTTTTGGACGCTGAAACGCAATAATTTTCTTATTTCTTCCGCCAACCTCGGACCAATTTTTAATTTTCCCAGAGTAAATCTCTTTAATCTCAGAAACTTTTAAGCTATTGACTTGATTACTTGGATTGACAAAGAAGACAAAGGCTTCCTTGCCAATTGGCGTCATGACAAGTTCTTTCCCATCCTCCTTTGCCATTTCCAGCTGCTCTTTCGATGGCACGGCACCGAAGTAAATATCTACTTCCCCGGATAATAGGCGTTCATATGCATAAATGGTATTGGTAAAACTGACCACTTCTCTCGCCTCACCCATCACTTTTCCGATATTCTCATAGGCTGCATTGGCAAATGCCGAGTAAACCGGAAAGGCCGCTTCTGCTCCGTCTAAAATCGGCATCTCGATCGGGTTCTTAATTGTAAATGTCGATGCTGCCGCCAGTTTTGGCAGCTTATTGTCTGGATTGGTCACTTCATACGGCGTTAAGTCCGTACTAGAGTAGCCGCCGCCATACTTAAAACCATAGGATGGTAAAACCGTTTGACTGCGCTTCCATTGAACTGCTTCACCGGTACCCATCGCTAGAAAAAACACTAACAAAACCGGCAGAAACTGCTTCTTACTAAAGATTGGCCGCGTCTTGCTTAGTATCATTGCAATCAATACCCCTCCAACAAATGCTAACTCGTAAGCTAGCGGTGCCAATAGAAATAATCTTCCTTCACCGGAAAACATCGCGATAAAATAGATGGGTGCTAGTGCCAGGTGAAAAAGACTATAGTAAAACCAGGAGTTTGCCCCATAAAACCCGCCACTGATTAACATAAACACAGCCCATAATATAGCTGTATAGGCAAGCGGCAAAAGAAAGAGAGTGAAAAGTCCTGGTAATTCGCCGGACTGGGCCCGCTTCTTACTTATGAAAAATCCTACGAGAATACCGCCAATACTTAGAGGCAGAAGTGCCGCAATCAAAATATCATCTAGTCCAGCGCTCATTAGGATAAACGCAAAGATAGAAAACACAAAAGGTACTACACCGAAATTCAATAACAAAAGCAAAAGTTTTTTCCCCATGTTAATCCGCCCTTTCACAGTAAAATGTATGTATCTCCATCATATATAATAGTGTAATTTTACACTTTTATTATCTGTTTTACAATAGAATTTTTGTAATAAACAGACTTAGGTTTCAGAAATAAAAAAAAACTCTTCCGCCAAGCGAAAAAGTCTGTAAGTTGAATTTTATCCAAAGTGCAGCTTATTTTGATAACAATGTTAAGACGGTATCTAAAACAACATTTACCCCTTTTTCGCAATCTTCCCATGTTGTAAGCTCTTCCTCGCAATGGCTTTTTCCATTGATACTTGGGACAAACAGCATCGCAGTCGGTACATAGCTGGTAATAAATTGTGCATCATGTCCGGCGCCGCTAACCATTCTTTTATTAGAATACCCCAGCGATTCAGCAGATTGTTCCAATAGCTTGCAAATTTCCGGTTCAAACCAAACTGTGTCCCGTTCCCATAATTTTGTCGTTTTGACCTCGCAGCCCTCATTGACTCCTAAATGCGGCAGGCTTTGAATGAAATCCTTAACGGCACCGACGATTTCCATGTCCTTGTGACGTGCTTCAAGCGTAAACACCACTTTATTAGGAATAACTGTGTGAATGCTCGGATAAACGTTCACTCTCCCAATAGTGAAGACCAACTCTTCATCCAATGTGCCTAAGTGGCTCCGAATTTCGTTAATTAAGTTGTTGGTGGCAAACAGGGCGTCTTTCCTCATATTCATCGGAGTCGTGCCGGCGTGATCTGATTCCCCAGTTACTTCAATTTCATAACATGCCATCCCTACAACACATTCAACAACGCCGATTGAGAGTGCAACATTTTCTAAAATGGGGCCTTGTTCAATATGCAATTCTAAGAAGGCAGTTGCCTCTTTCAAACGATGCTCTACTTCCCCTTCGTACCCACTGGCTTTAAGTGCTTCCTCGAAGGCAACTCCCTCTGAATCTATCTTTTTTAGCATAGCGGACTTATCAAACTTACCTGAGAGCACTCCTGATGCCATCATCGAGGGCTCGAATCTTGCCCCTTCTTCATTAGTAAAATTTACAATCGTAATTGGAATTTGTGGTTTAATTTGATTATCAATTAGCGTTCTAACCACTTCTAACCCGGTAACGACCCCTAATACCCCGTCAAATCGGCCGCCTTTTTTTACTGAATCCAAATGGGAGCCAATCAGGATAGGAGGTTTATCTTCAGTTCCTGCAAGTGTGGCATACATACACCCCATATCATCGACCTTGACCGTCATCCCCAATTCTTCACAGCATAAACGGAAGTAATCTCTTACTTTGCAATCCTCTTCAGATAAGGACAAGCGAGTGACCCCATTGTTTTCTGTCCGGCCAAAATCAGCAAATCGTTCCAATTCCTGCTTCAGTCTTTCCCCATTAATCAATAGTTTTTGTTTTTGCATGATTAAACACTCCCTTTAAATATGAGATTAAGAACGATTTTATGTAGGCTATAAATCTCATGGAGTAGAAAAGCGGAAATTCACTTTACTGAAACTGCAACGACCTTTCATTACGCAGCCGTTCCATTCCCAAGATAATCTTATTATTTTATTTGCAAAAATATTCAGTTATTTCAATTATATAATACACCCAGTAACTGTCATTAGACAAAACATAAAATCTTTCAGACAAAATGTTTGATAGTTTGTGTAATCCATTCAAATGACATATTTAGGAGTGTGCTTTTCTCAATCCGCTAAGTACTCCCTTATTGTTTCAATAAAGGTCTTCAAAGCTTTTGTTTGATAGGAAGTATGGGTTAGAATTGAAAAATTCCGTTTAAAAGGCAGCCCTTTCACATCAATCATTCCTATATAGCCATTGACGAGTTCCTTCTTTATCGTCCAATGGGACAATAAGCTTATCCCAAGCCCTGCCTCAACAGATTCCTTAATCAACTGGGTGCTTCCGAATTCCATGATTTTTTTCGGGGTAAAATCATACATCCGAAAAAGATTTTCGGCAGCCTCCCTTGTACCGGAGCCCTCTTCCCTTAAGATCCAAGTTTCTTCCGCTAGATCTGACATTCTTTTTTCACGTTTCTTGGTCAATAAATGATGGCCCGGCAGAGCAACAATCACCATTTTGTCCTCGGAAACGACTTCAGAATTTAAGGTATCCTCTTTAAAATATCCTTCAATAATGCCAATATCCAACTGATGCATTTTTACTAGTTCAATGATTTCCTTTGTATTTTGGATCTTAATCGACGGACTGATGAGGGGATATTTCACCTGCATTCCCGCAATAATATGCGGCAGGATATACTCACCAAATGTGTAGCTCGCTCCAATCGCAATCGTCCCGCTCGCCTTATTTGTCAAGTCGTCGACCAAGGACTGCATTTTTGTATAAAGTGCTATTATTTCTTTTGCATGATGGTAGACAATCTCCCCGGCCTTATTGAGGCGCACATACTTATTGCTCCTCTCGAGAAGCCTTGTACCTATAGATTCTTCTAAGGTTCTGATATACTGACTGACCGCCGGCTGTGTCATATGCAGCTCCTCTGCCGCTTTAGAAAAATTCTCTTTTTCCACGACCTTTACAAACACCTCTAAATGTTGATCCATCTTTTTGCCCCCGTCATTAACCTAATTTTATTTATATAGATTTACTTATTATCCCTATTATATATCTTTATTTTGCTTATGCACGAAACAGGAGTATCCTGAGGATAGAAAATAAACTGAGGTGATATAATGGGGAGCCAAAGTGTTAGAACTTTATCTTTGAACGAACAGGCCGTCCAGCAGCAAAAAAAGCCTGAGCCCAAGCCTTCCTTAGCGTTATGGATAGGAGGGATTGCCTTTACCGTTGTCATAGCGGCAATCGGTTACGCATTATCAAAAGTCCCTGGCTTTGATCGCGTTGGACCGCTGGCTTGTGCCATTGTGATTGCGGTAATATACCGGCAATTTTTTGGTTATCCGGAAAAAATTCGCGTGGGGATTCAATTTTCCTCGAAACGCTTTTTACGTTTTGCGATAATTTTATACGGTTTAAAACTTAATATTGATATTGTCCTTCATCAAGGACTTGGACTGATTGCACGTGATGTAGGTGTCATTGCCTTTGCCATATTATTTACCGTATGGCTGGGAAAATTACTGAAAGCTGAAAGCTCACTCATTATGCTTCTTGGAGTCGGTACAGGAGTGTGCGGGGCAGCAGCAATTGCAGCCGTCTCGCCAATCATCAAAGCAAAGGATGAAGATACTGCTATTGGTGTAGGAATTATTGCACTGGTTGGGACGATTTTTTCGATTACCTATACAATCCTGCGTCCTTTTATCCCGCTATCAGCGATCGATTATGGCATCTGGAGCGGAATCAGCCTCCACGAAATTGCCCATGTCGCATTAGCCGGTGCTCCGGCGGGTCCTGATGGTTTAGCGATTGCTTTGCTGGCAAAATTAGGCCGGGTGCTGCTGCTCGTTCCATTATGCTTTATCTTAATGTATTGGGTAAAAAAGAAAAGTTCAGGGAGTGCTGGAGATACAAAAATTGAATTTCCTTGGTTTCTTATTGGTTTTATTTTGATGAGTCTGTTTGGAAGTTATGTGCTTGGTGAATCGATTCCCGTTACGAAAGCAGCTTTAGATGGTATTTCAACTGCGACCACTTTTATTTTGACAACTGCAATGGTTGGTCTCGGTTTGAATGTAAGCTTACGCGATCTCCGTACAAAAGCACTTCGGCCGCTGATTGCGATGTTGATCACGTCTGTCATCCTTTCTGTTGTTTCATTTTTTATCGCTTAAACCTCGCTCGCCTGACACCTGCAAAAGAAAGGGAAGCTTCCTAATGTTGGATGCTTCCCTTTCTCTTATTCTACTAAACTATATAATGGTAGTACCTGACACCCTATTTTTTCTTTGCATGTTTACGCATGTCGAAGGCGACGGCGACGATGATGATTAGGCCTTTTACGATGAATTGGATGTATGGGCTTACGCCTAGGAATGCCAGCCCGTAGTTGATTACTTGGAAGATTAACACCCCTGTAATAACGCCAGGAACGGTTCCAATACCACCTGATAGGGATACACCGCCGACAACGCAGGCTGCGATCGCATCTAGTTCATACATATTACCGGTGTTGTTGGTTGCACTGCCGACACGTCCTGCTTCCAGCGTCCCAGTTAAGCCATAAAGTAGACCAGCAATGGTATAGATAATAATTAGATTTCTAGCGACATTTACACCCGAAACCTTAGCCGCCTCAGGGTTTCCGCCAATCGCGTACATATTTTTACCCAGCTGTGTTTTATTCCAAATCACCCAGATAATGAGGGAAACAATAATTGCATAAAGAATAAGATATGGAAATTCATATGAACCAATTTTGATACCACGCTGAGCAAAGGTAGTAAATTTTTCACTTAAACCGCCGATTGGCTGGGCACCATATGGCGGACGGTCAAAATAAATCGAAGTCAGTCCATATACACCTATCATCATCCCTAATGTCGCAATAAATGGCGGCACATGAAATTTTGAAACAACGACACCGTTTAATGCTGCGATTAAACCTGTTGCTGCCATTGCTAGCAAAATCGGCACAATAAGCGGCAAGTCAGGAAGGTTTGGATACATTTTATACGCATAATCCCCTGCTTGCAGCATGGATGCCGAAATAACTGCAGCAAGTCCGACCATCCGCCCGGCTGAAAGGTCTGTCCCTGCTGTGATTAAGATCCCGGCAACCCCAAGGGCAATAATGATCCGGGAGGATGATTGACTTAAAATATTAATTAAGTTCGTCATCGATAAGAAGTCAGGAGAAGCCACGACAATCCCGACAACGAGAAGAACTAAAACTACATAAATAACATTATCTACAAGCCATTTTGATACATTCGATTTTTTTGAAGCCTGCGTGTTCATTTCCATCGCCTCCTAATACAAAGCTGCTAATCGCATGATTTCTTCTTGAGATGTCGCATGAGTCTCAACGATTCCAGCTGCTTTTCCATTACTCATCACTAAAATTCGGTCTGTAACCCCTAGAAGCTCTGGCATTTCAGAAGAAATCATGATAATACCTTTTCCGTCCGCCGCTAATTGGTTAATCAGTTGATAGATTTCAAATTTTGCTCCAACATCAATTCCCCGTGTTGGTTCGTCAAGCAATAGAATATCCGGTTTTGTCAGGAGCCAGCGTCCGATAATAACCTTCTGCTGGTTCCCTCCTGAAAGACTTCCAATAGATGTTTTTTGCGCAGGTGTTTTCACCTTCATGGAATCAATGACCCACTGTGTATCTTCCTTGACCTTACTGTCTGATAAGAACAGGCCTTTACGGTATTGAGCTATGTTGGAAATAATCGAGTTGAAGCAGATGCTTAACTCTGGAAAAATACCGGTTGATCTTCTTTCTTCCGTTACTAAGGCAAACCCATTTTTGATGGCATGCTGTGGGGAATGATTTTTCACAACCTTGCCATTCAATTCAATCGTTCCCGATTTCAACGATCGCATCCCAAAGAGCGATTCCAACAATTCCGTCCGCTTAGAACCAACAAGACCAGCGATTCCTAAAATTTCTCCTTTCCTCAGCTCGAAGTTTACCTCGGAAAAAGATGGCTGTGTCTCTGCTGTCAAATCAGAAACTTTCAGAATCAAGTCTCCCGGCTTGTTCATTTTTTCAGGAAAGCGCTGTGACAAATCACGGCCAACCATCAGCTTGATAATTTCATCGGTTGTTAATTCCTGCGCACTTTTTGTCGCAATGGACTGGCCGTCGCGCATGATCGTTACTTCATCAGATATTTTCAAGATTTCTTCCATTTTGTGTGAAATATAGATGATCGCTACGTTATCGCTCTGCAGCTTTCGAATGATGGTAAACAGATGGTTTACTTCATTCTCGGTTAGAGAGGATGTTGGTTCGTCCATTACAATAATTTTTGAACCGTACGAGACAGATTTGGCAATTTCTACCATCTGCATCTCAGAAACAGATAAGCTGCTTACCTTACTGCGCGGGTCAATCTGAATATCGAGACCCTTGAAAATCGCTTTCGTGTCGGCAAACATTTTCTTCTCATCTATGAAGCCGCCTTTTTTCGGATAACGTCCGAGCCAAATATTATCCATGACATTGCGCTGCCTCACCTGGTTCAACTCCTGGTGCACCATGGAAACACCGTTTTCAAGTGCCTGCTTCGAATTGGCAAATGCTACTTCTTTTCCTTCAAAAAAAATTTTGCCTTCATCCATCGAATAAATACCGAATAAGCACTTCATTAATGTTGACTTTCCGGCCCCATTTTCACCCATTAAGGCATGTACCGATCCGGCCCTAACTTTAAGTGAAACATTATTAAGGGCGATCACGCCGGGAAACCGTTTCGTTATATGCTGCATTTCAAGTAAATTGGTTGAACTAGCTTCAGACATATGCGAACCTCCTCGCTTAACCATTTAAAAAATATGAGACTTTTAAAGTGGTCTCATATCTATTGAAAAATTATTTCTATTCAGTCGTTGTCCTGCTTCCAAAGAAACAATGCCCCGAACGAAGGAAAAGCAGTATCTTTTCCTTCGTTCGAAGAGCGCCTTGAGGCTAACCTTTGGCCGCCCCGGACCTGGCGCTTTTAGCTTTTCTTATTTATAAGCATCCTTACCAACTTGGATATTATCTTTCGTTACTTCGACGTAAGGAACGCGAACCGCTTTACTATCGTCAAGCTTCCAGGAAGTTCCGTCTAAAACGTCTTTACCTTTTGCGGCATTTGTTGCAAGATCAATGGTGGCTTTACCTTGGTTTTTCGCATCATTTAAAATAGAACCAACCATTTTTCCTTTTTCAATCATTTCAAGTGCTTCTGGAATCGCATCCACACCTACGACTGGCATATACTTGTCGCCTGAGAAATACCCTGCTTTTTCAAGCGAAGCTATCGCACCTAATGCCATACCATCATTATTTGCAATAACAAATTCAATTTTGTCACTGTATTTTGCTAACCAAGCATCCATTTTTTCAGTAGCTTTCGTTGCATCCCACATAGCAGTATCCATTGCTAACTCTTCTACTTGAATACCTTTTTGTTTTACCGTATCAATCGCAAATTTCGTACGGGCTTCAGCATCCGGGTGTCCTGGCTCCCCTTTTAATAATACGTATTGAAGCTTGCCATCTTTATTTTTGTCATATTTATCTTTGTTTGCTTCCCAAGCCTTCGCGATTAATTCACCTTGAAGTACACCTGATTCTGAAGATGTTGTTCCAACATAGTACGCTTTATCATAGCCTTTTAAAACGCTTGCATCCGGCTCTTTGTTAAAGAAGATAACTGGGATATTCTTCGGCTTCGCTTTATCAATAATCGTTTGCGCAGCTTTTGGATCAACTAGGTTAATAGCCAGTGATTTGGCCCCTTTGGCAATTAACGTATCCACTTGCTCAATCTGTTTTGCCTGGTCGTTTTGCGAGTCATTCAGCATAAGTTTTACTTTATCTTTTGCTTCCGTCTCCATTGCACGGCGTACATAGCTCATGAAGTTGTCGTCAAATTTGTAGATGGTTGCTCCTACTGCAGGCAGGCCGCCGTCTTTACCTTTTCCAGAATCTCCAGACCCGCTGGTTGAACTGCTGCATCCAGTTGCTAATAGAATACTAGATGCAATTGTTAAAGATAGAATTAACCCTTTTTTCTTCTTAAGCATGTGATCAATCTCCTTTTTCTTTTTTGATAAAGACCCCGGTAAGGAGCTGTGAGCGCCACTTAACTCAGCCTTCATGTAAACCCTTACACCTATGGTAGCATCAGGAGAATCGCTGCAATAGTTCCAATCTATAGCACATATTTGCGAATATCTAGATTATTTTGTAAACGCTTGCAACATGAATGGAACAAAATCGCTAACGCGACTTAAATCACGTCCCAAGTGAAGCTTATTCACTTGGGATATTCCTCGCTCGATGCATAGTGCCATTACAAAAAGGACAGACCACTTCCACTTCTTCATTTTCTTCCA
>Ga0213822_1000093_pt1 | contig 95284 bp, 97 predicted proteins | sample MC6MC0908MG_FD_179872 | JGI IMG/M metagenome (GOLD analysis project Ga0213822, IMG submission 179872) | Enriched soil aggregate microbial communities from Iowa State University, Ames, United States - MC6-MC0908-MG | ecosystem: Environmental > Terrestrial > Soil > Unclassified | place: USA: Iowa... | reverse complement strand
AACTGCTAGAAGGGGTACTAGCAGCAGCCAAACATCCAAAAGTCAACGCAATGGACATCGTCTGCCTCGACCCGCTCAAAGACACACAAGTGCAGCCAACAGTCAAACTCGGTACCCACGTCTTTTTAACTTTTCTCACAGGGGTAATGATGAGATAGGTGTCAGGCACCATGTCCACCTTTGGTGGTCTGGTGCCTGTGTTAGGTGTTATTTGAACAAGTGAAGTTTCCTATAAGGGGGATGGATTATGGAAAATCAGCCATTAGTTAATGCAAATCAGCCAGAGTTACAGAATAGTAATACATTGAATATGTTAAAGTTCTTTATTTTTAGTGCCATCGGTATTTTTGTATTTTTTGTTCCGATTACGTTGAATGGAAAATCATCGATCATGCTTGACCATTTTGTTTCTTATATCCAATTAGCAGTTCCGAGTGTTTTGCCGTACTATGCATTATTAGTCATTTTATTAGGAGCTATTTATCCGTTCTATAAGAAGACTTGGAATAAGGACAAGGTAACATTCGTTTTTTCAGTTTTGAAAATAATTGGTTTTGTTGCAGGTGCTATGCTTGTTTTTCATGTAGGACCAAAGTGGTTTTTTGATCCAGATATGGCTCCATTTCTTTTTAACAAGCTAGTCATCTCAGTCGGTTTGTTAGTGCCAATCGGCTCTGTCTTTCTAGCCTTATTAGTAGGTTACGGTTTACTTGAATTTATCGGAATATTCATGCAACCGGTTATGCGCCCGATTTGGAAGACACCAGGAAGATCGGCAATCGATGCCGTTGCATCTTTTGTAGGAAGCTATTCGATTGGACTATTAATTACGAATCGTGTTTTCAAAGAAGGGAAATACTCCATCAAAGAAGCTGCAATTATCGCAACAGGTTTCTCCACCGTTTCAGCGACATTTATGATAGTTGTTGCAAAAACATTGAATCTTATGGATATGTGGAATGCCTATTTTTGGGTTACATTAGTGGTTACGTTCATCGTAACGGCGATTACTGTACGTATCTGGCCATTATCAAAAATGAGTGACTCCTATTATCAGGAAATGGAAGGAGACCAAGAGGTAATTATTAAAAAAGACCGCGTGAAAACAGCTTGGAAAGAAGCGATGATTACAGCAAACGAATCGCCAAGCTTTGGTAAAAATATTTGGGACAACCTCAAAGATGGCTTTGTCATGACAATGGGTATTTTACCCTCCATCATGTCGGTCGGTTTGCTCGGTCTTATATTGGCTGAGTTTACTCCTGTATTTGACTGGTTGGGATATATTTTCTATCCATTTACCGCACTTGTTCAGCTGCCTGAACCAATGCTGGCAGCAAAGGCTAGTGCCGTGGGCATTGCGGAAATGTTCCTACCAGCACTATTAGTGACAAAAGCTGCAGTCGTGACGAAATTTGTCATCGCAGTTGTTTCCGTTTCATCCATTATTTTCTTTTCAGCAGTAGTACCTTGTATTTTATCAACAGAAATTCCCCTTACCATTGGCAAACTCGTGGTGATCTGGTTTGAAAGAGTCGTTTTAACGATTTTACTTACGGCACCAATTGCTTATTTACTGCTATAAAAATCAAGGGTTTTTTAGAACCTGGAACCCTTGCAATTAAAAAGGAATGGCCAACGATCGCTTTTATCGATGGTCATTCCTTTTTTGTCTTCTATTTCATATAAGAAACTAAGTTACTCCAATACCATTTGTCCATTTTTTTTTTTATGGACGCTTGCCTTAACATTTCCCACCTTATTTGAATTAACTATATTATTCAATAAAGTTCAGCAGTTTTTTACTGTTTTAAAGAATCATTTGCTAGTGAAGCTGCAAAACCAGCCAGGAAGTAATGAATTAAATGGCACTTATTATCAGCTAATCAACTGCTTTCTTTTTTATTTAATGCAAGGAGGGAAAATGTGGATATTAAGCAATTAAAAACCTGGTTAAAGGATATTAAGGTTACAAACGTTGTAAATTCTGATGTAGAAGTAGTGAACGATTCCCCATTAGTAATGTTAGGAAAAGGGCGGCAAGGTGCGGTCTTTCAGGTTTCTGACGATATTTGTGTGAAGGTTTTCGGCAATGAAGAGGATTGTGAACGAGAACATTATGCCCTATCCCTTGGACAAAAAACAGATCTTTTTCCAAAAATCCATGCAAAAGGGGAACTCTATATCGCGATGGATATTGTCAGAGGGGTGGACATCCGCGAATATTTACAATCTCAGCCACTTACTGAAGCACTATCAGCCAAACTAATTGAAATGTTAATTACTTTTAAAAAGATTGGCTATGAACGGATTGACCATCATAAAAGGCAAATTTTCCTACAGCCGGATGGTAATCTGAAGGTAATTGACGTAGCAAGGACAGTTTGGCGTGACCGGGTCTATCCGTTTCCAAGAAAATTATTGACTTCTTTAGGGGAAGAAAATAAGGCCATTTTTTTATCACATGTGCAACAATTTGCACCTGAATTATATGAGGAATGGCTGCATTATATCAGAATGGAAGAGATTTCTCATCAAATCTACCAAGTTTTATTGCCAGAAAAGCCCTCTAAAGATACCTTGAAAAATTTAAGCAAACAGCTGTTAACAACAGAAGATGAAGGAAAATATGTTGCACAGCTGCAAGGCTTGGTCCACAAAGTTTTCAAAGAAGAATGGATTAAAACAATGCTGGCAAGAGGCAAGGAACCGGAAGCTGTAATGGAAAAAATAGATAAATATTGGGATTCTCGTGAGTTAGGGCAATACTCTGATGGGTATCGAAAGCGAGACAAGAATCGAAATCGCAATGAAGGAAAACGTTATGCTGGGGTAAGCCGCCGTGAATATGATAAGCATCACAATAGGAAGCGATTTGAAGGAGAAAAACTCCATGACCCGGATCGCAGAAGCGGTCATAAGCACAGGAAACACCGACAAAGGTAACCCTAAATGGGCTAGCTGTCATAAAAATGCAGGCAAGGATTAAATGACTTTTAACATAGGAGGTCGTCCTAAATAACCATAAGGAGTTTAAGCTGAATGAAAGTACTAGTAATCTGGCGGCTCCTCACCGTTGGCGGGGTAAATGCAGGATGGAGAAACCGCTCGATTTATTTTAAACAGCATGGAATTGATACTGAATTTTTATATACGACCGATCACGGAGGGCTCCACATTATGCAGGATATTGCCCCCGTTTATTTAACGAAGGATGAACAAAAGATTATTAAAATTATAAAAAATAATGGATATGATGCTATCATTGTTGTTGATACAGGTGCCGCCTATAAATGGATCCGCAAAGCTAAATATCAAGGACCTGTCATAGTGGAAGCTCGAACCCCGGAACTCATTAAACTTATGCCCCACCTAAAAACATTTAAAGGAATTCAACCAGAATTAATCATTGTTCCTTCACAATATCAAAAACGATTAGTTTCTATACTGACAAATGATGTCCCGATTCATGTGGTCTACAACGGTGTTGATACTTCTTTTTTCCGTGCGTTACCAATAGAGGAAATCGAATATAACAGTGTACCAACAGTTCCACAAGATAAAAAGATAATCGGCTGGATAGGAAGATTGGACAAACGAAAGAACTGGCCCATGCTGCTTGAAGTGGCAAAGAAGATAAAAAGAGAACGGTCTGATATTGAAATTTGGATCATTGGTGGAGCACAAAGTGTGCAGCGCGATGAATTCAAAAACGCCTGGGAAGAGGAAGGTCTCACCGACATGATCAAATGGTTTCCAGTCATACCATATCAACAAATGCCACATGTATATGCAAAAATTCGGCAATCAGGCGGGTGTACACTTGCAACAACTAAGTCCGAATCGTTTGGTAATACCTTTATTGAATCGATGATATGTGGTGTACCTGTAGTGGCTTCAAATATGATGCCAGTCACTGAATTGGTCGCAGCGGGTGAGACTGGTCTGCTTTTTCGTGGACAAAATGTCGAAGATGCAGTTAAGCAGGTATACGGCATACTTGATGATCCTGTTAGACATCAACAAATGTCGCAAGCCGCCATTGACATGGTCCAACAAAAATTCTCGATTCAAGCCGTTTCCGGAGATTACATTCATTTATTAAAAAAAATCGGCCAAATGAATAAAGGGGTAGAGGGCATGGTGGATGCTACATGATGAAACCTGTTGCCTATCAAAAGAAATTGGAAGGGAAATCGAATGCTCATTTAATCACTTTTAATGATGGTAAGGAATATGTAGTAAAGTTTTTTCAACCCGGATTTGAAAAAACCTTGCCAAATGAATGGGTAGGTTATTGCTTGGCTCGATACCTTGGACTACCTGTTCCATTTGCACGGTTAGTGGAAATTCCACAAGAATTTATTTTTCAAGTTACAGAACTTGCGGATGTACATCAAACTCAATTCCAGTTTGCTTCTTTATATGTGCCTAATTGCCTTAATGGGCATCAGGTTTCCAATGTACCTAGTATTAGGAATCATCATTCATTAGCAGGAATTATTTTACTGGATTACTGGTTGTGTAATCTTGATCGTACACGCAAGAACATTCTTCTTTATGAAGAAGTGAGTGGAAACCACCAATTGTGGATGATTGATCAAGCAGAGATATTTGGGGCCTACAACTGGCTTCAAGCCGATTTAGAAAATCTGCCAGTGGAAGTATTGAAAAGTGCCACACATCAATTAATGGCGCAATTTATTGAAAATGAACAAAGCTTTACTGAACACCTGGAATTAATTCAAACGATGCCTATTCTTTTAATGGAAGAAATTGTCTCACTCATTCCTGATGAATGGCAGGTCTCGAAGGAGGAAAAAAAAGCGATCGTCAGTACCTTAGTAAACAGGCGCAAAAAAATTTTGCCAGAGTTGATGCATTTGTTCTTAAAAAAGGTTTATCAACCACTACATCCCACTGTGGACTGACTGCCATTCCATGAAATAGTACAAGGCTTTACTTTTTAGAAGGTGAAATGAATTCTGTTTAGTTGGAAGTACCATTTTTTCAATGAAATTAGAAACAAATTGGTTGCTAACGTGATGGAGGACTGTCCTTTAACGTATATGTGAGGAATACGATTTTTTAGGAGGGAGGTAGTTTATGAAAATCCGAAAAGCCATTATTCCAGCTGCAGGTCTTGGGACTCGTTTTTTACCTGCAACGAAAGCTGTACCAAAGGAAATGCTTCCAATTGTCGATAAACCAACGATCCAATATGTTGTTGAAGAGGCTGTGGCGTCGGGAATTGAGGAAATTATCATCATATCCGGCAGGGGAAAACGGTCTATAGAGGATCACTTCGATAAATCCTATGAGCTCGAAGACACACTGTTAAGGAAAAATAAACTAATAGATTTAGAAAAGATACAACAAATATCTAGTTTAGTAAAGATTTATTATGTTCGCCAAAAGGAACCGAACGGACTAGGGGATGCTATTCTTTGTGCTAAAAATATGGTAGGTGATGAACCATTTGCGGTGATGTTAGGCGACGATATTGTGGTGTCAGAGGTTCCATGTTTAAAACAGCTTATGAATGTTTTTGAGTATTATAATAGTTCTGTTGTTGCTATTCAACCCGTTTCGGAAGTGGATGTAAGTAAATATGGAATTATTAAGCCAAAAGGTGAATTGATCGAGCGGGCCTTATATTCGATTGAATCCTTAGTAGAGAAGCCAAAGATAGAAGAGGCCCCGTCAAAATTTGCCGTTATGGGGCGATATTTATTAAAGCCAGAGATTTTTACTCAATTGGAGCGACTTCCGAATGGACAAGGCAACGAATTACAACTTACCGATGCCATTAACGAACTAAATAAACAGCAGGCCGTACTGGCATACAACTTCGAAGGAACCCGCTATGACATAGGCGACAAAATCGGCTACATCAAAGCAACCCTCGACCACGCCCTCAATCGGGCCGACACCCGACAAGAAATCCTTGAACATATGGAAAAAGTAGTAAAATGGTGTCAGGCACCATAAAAAGACATTTTGGCAATTTGTCCACTGTGGGTGGACAAATTGCCTTTTCTTACCATATTAAATTGCGTATTGGGGTTATTTTGTCTTGTTTATGTGCTGTAGTTTTTGATAGATTTTCTGTTATGATGATTATGGGGTTATTATTTGGATTCGTAGTTGAGGAATTTATTGCTTGGGAAAGCGCATATTCAGACATTTCTCGAGCCTATTTGTCGGAAGGATGCACATTTTGATTAATTGTTGAAATCATACATAAGGGAGAAATCACTAATGAATAAACAAGTCATTGTCTATACCACTAACGATTGCATTGAATGCACAATGGTCAAACAGGTGCTTACACAGGAAGGGATCTCTTTTGAGGTGAGGGATGTGTCTACTAACGCAGACTATCAAAGGGAAGTGGAAACATACGGATTTCTTGGTGTTCCTATTACGGTGGTTGGGCAGCGAGTAGTAAAAGGATTTACCAATGAACTAAAGGAACTTATCGATTTTATAAAATGCAGGGATTAGATTTCGGAACCTAATTTACAAAAATTGAAAATTCCTAATTAAAATAGTATGAACTGAATTCGATATTATTTTTTTAAAAAATTGGAAGGCCTGAATGGTTAGTTTTATAATGTAATATAGTAGTTTTTTTTGATTTTACGATGGAAACAAAATAACTGGAACAATTTTCTTTACTTCAATGGTAATTAGCGTTACTATGAACTTAATTTAATATGCAATGTATCTACTAGGGGTGCCCTGTTATCAGGCTGAGAGAAAACGTTATGTTTTTAACCCTTTGGACCTGATCTGGGTAATACCAGCGTAGGAAAGTAGTCGTGTGAATTGTTTAATTCTCGCTTTCTAACTAACCAGGTCCAATATATGGATCTGGTTTTTTTATGTTTAAAAAGAAATGGGGAGATTGCTATGGAAAAAGAAAGTTTGTGTAAAACATTGGAAAAAGTGAGAGAGGTAAACCCGCTTGTACATAACATTACAAATGTAGTCGTCACCAATTTTACAGCGAATGGACTTCTCGCACTAGGAGCTTCACCGGTCATGGCGAATGCAAAAGAGGAAGCAGCAGATATGGCGAAGATTGCCAGTTCACTAGTTTTAAATATTGGCACCTTAAACCCACAGACAGTGGAGGCAATGATCCTGGCTGGAAAAGAAGCTAATGTGCACGATGTTCCTGTCATATTTGACCCCGTAGGTGCAGGTGCTACACCATATCGAACGGAAACGGCACAAAGACTTATGAACGAAGTCAAAGTCTCGGTGATCAGAGGGAATGCCGCCGAAATCGCCAATGTTTTTGGTGAAAATTGGGAAATTAAGGGCGTTGATGGAGGGGATGCAAAGGGGAACCTAACAGAACTCGCCATAACAGCGGCCGAAAAATTAAAATGTGTTGTCGTCATTACCGGAAAAGAGGATGTTGTTTCTGATGGTGAAAACACCTATATAGTTTCCAACGGACATCGAATCTTGACAAAAGTTACTGGTACAGGCTGCCTGCTAACCTCTGTTATTGGAGCATTTGCTGGAGTGGAAAAGAATCTGCTTCAAGCTTCGATTGCTGCCCTCACCTACTATGGTGTTGCAGCAGAAAAGGCTGCCAATAAAACAGCTGAATTAGGACCGGGCAGCTTTCAAATCGAATTTATAAACCAATTAACATTGGTTTCAAGTGAAGACTTGAAGTTATATGCTTCTTTTAAAAAATTTAGTGGAGGAATGTAATATGAAAAAAGCATTAACGATTGCAGGTTCTGATAGTGGCGGTGGCGCAGGCATCCAAGCTGATTTAAAGACCTTTCAGGAATTAGAGGTTTTCGGTATGTCGGCATTGACCGCAGTTACGGCGCAAAATACATTAGGAGTTCACGCTGTTTATCCAATGACAGCAGAGGCGGTTGCCCAACAAATTCAAGCGATCGGGGAAGATATCGGGACCGATGCAGTAAAAACAGGCATGCTCTTTAGCGCAGCAATCATCGAGGCTGTTTCTGAAAATCTCAAAAAATATCAATGGAAAAACGTCGTTGTCGACCCCGTGATGATTGCAAAAGGCGGTGCCTCCTTGCTGCAGCAGCAAGCGATATCGTCTATGAAAAGGAATTTATTGCCAATCGCTGAATTTATTACCCCAAATATTCCTGAAGCCGAAGTATTAACAGGAATGACAATCCAGACACCGGAGGATAAAAGGGAGGCAGCAAAAAGACTGTGCGACCTAGGTGTCAAAAATGTAGTAATTAAGGGCGGTCATGATGAAAATGAGTCTGAATCAACCGATATATTATTTGATGGCGTTGAATTCTACAATTTTAGCAGCAAGCGTATTCAGACAAAAAACACTCATGGTACGGGCTGTACCTTCTCAGCCGTGATAACTGCTGAATTAGCAAAGGGCTCCTCCGTATATGATGCTGTTTTAACTGCCAAGAATTTTATTCAAGCAGCAATAGGAGATCAAATAAAAATTGGCAAAGGACATGGGCCGACAAACCACTGGGCATATGGAAAAAGAAAATACATAAAGGAGATGGCCAAGTCATGAAAGATTTGCATGAATTATTAAGTGTTTATTTTATTATGGGCAGTCCGAACTGTAAAAAGGAACCAAAAGAAGTATTAACAGAAGCAATTGCCGGCGGCATTACACTTTTTCAATTTCGTGAAAAAGGTGATGGAGCTTTAACCGGTGAAGAAAAATATTCTTTCGCAAAAGAACTCCTAGCAATATGCAAAGAGCATAAGATTCCTTTTATCGTTAATGACGATATCGAGCTAGCATTGGAAATTGCTGCTGACGGTGTTCATATCGGACAAGAGGATGAGCCGGTAAAAGCAGTGAGGGCAATGATTGGCGACATGATTCTTGGTGTATCCGTCCATACCGAAGAAGAAGCCATGTTGGCTCTCCAAGACGGTGCCGATTATTTTGGGATTGGGCCTGTTTACCCTACGAAAACAAAGGAAGACGCGAAGCCATCAAAAGGAACTAGCCTGATTGAAGCATTGCGAAAAAATGGATACACCATCCCGATCGTGGGAATCGGCGGTATCACAAGTGAAAATGCCGCATCGGTTATTGAAGCAGGGGCCGATGGTGTCTCAGTGATCACGACCATTAGCCATGCTGAGTCACCAAGGGTAGCAGCAAGTGCTTTAATAAATATCGTTGAGGAGAAAAAATGCTATGAACAAAACGTATAAACTGACACTGACGGCAATGATGATCGCAATAGGCACTCTGTCAAGTAATCTAGTATCCATTCCAATTGGATTTACAAAGGTCTTTCCTGTTCAGCATTTTTTAAATGTATTGTCAGCCGTGCTGTTGGGGCCGTTCTATGCTGTTGCCCAAGCGTTTTGTGTCTCTATGTTAAGAAATCTGATGGGAACGGGTTCAATTTTTGCCTTTCCCGGAAGTATGGTCGGGGCGTTGCTTGCTTCACTTTTATTTTCAAAAACCAGAAAAATCTATTTCGCTTTTATCGGAGAAGTAATTGGTACGGGGATTATTGGTGCGATTTTATGTTATCCTGTTGCGACACTTATTCTAGGGAAAGAAGCAACCTTATTTGGGTTTATACCTTTATTTATCTTTAGCTCGTTTGCTGGAGCGTTGTTGGGTTTTGTGATATTAACTGTTTTCTTAAGAAAAAAAGTCTTGATCATGGCTGGCCAATCTTTAAAAAACTAATTGGAGGAAAAAATGAAATTTTCACAACGACTACATGAAAAAGTAAGAGAAATTTGGGAGAAAACTCATCAGCATCCTTTTGTTGACGGATTGGGCAATGGAGATCTCCCAATTGAGTCATTTATCCGTTACATGAAACAGGATTATGTATTTTTAATCGACTATTCCAAGCTTTTTGCATTGGGCACTGTAAAAGCAAGGGACCTAGAAACGATGGCTGCTTTTGCTAAATTGCTGCATGAGACATTGCATGGTGAGATGGAGCTGCATCGTGGATATGCTGCCAGATTTGGCATTACCTATCAACAGATTGAGGAAACAAAAGCGTCTCCAAACAACTTAGCTTACACTCGGTATATGCTGAATGTTGCTCAAAATGGATCACTGGAGGAATTAATCTCGGCATTGCTGCCTTGTATGTGGAGTTATTGGGAGATTAGCAAAATGCTAGCAGATAAATATCCGACAGCTAGCGAACATTCTTTATATGGTGATTGGATAAAAATGTATTCCTCAAACGAATTTGGTTCCTTAGCTATTTGGCTGATAGAGCTGTTGGATGTATTAGCAGAAGGCAAGTCGGAGCGAGAGTTAGCTATTTTAGAGGACCATTTCCTGACGACTTCCCGCTTTGAGTATATGTTCTGGGATATGGTTTACGAAGGAGAGGATTGGCCTGTCTGATTCATCAATGCTAACAATCGAAAACCTTACGTATGCTTTTGACAACAACAGTCCAATTTTGCGGAACATTTCAATGGATGTGAAAGCAGGGGAATTTGTTTCAATTATTGGCGCAAGCGGCTCTGGAAAGAGTACCCTTTTTAAATTAATCACTGGATTATTGGAGCCCAACGTGGGAGAAATCAGGATTAAGGGTGAAAATGCTGGAAATAGGTTAGGTAAGGTAGGGTATATGCCGCAAAAGGATTTACTTTTACCATGGAGAACGGTAATAGACAATGTTGCGCTGCCGCTAGAGGTCAGGAAGGATACCAGTCAGCAGAAAATTCCCATGATTCGCGAATGGTTAACTCGTTTTGGATTAGCAGAAGTGGAAAAAGCCTATCCGGATGAGCTCTCCGGAGGAATGCGGCAGCGGGTTGCTTTTTTGCGAACGATCACGATGGGCCAAGATTTATTACTGTTAGATGAACCGTTCGGAGCACTTGATTCACTGACTAAACGGAACATGCACAGTTGGTTATTAGGACTGTGGGAAGAATTACAAAAAACGGTTCTGTTCATCACCCATGATTTAGAGGAAGCAGTCCTGCTTAGTGACAGAATATATTTGCTCGGTCGAGAGAGTTTACGAGAAATTAACATTAGACTTCCACGACCAAGAAATGCGGAAATAATCTATCAAGCAGAATTTATCAAGATAAGGAAAGAACTGGAGCGATTGATTCAACATGAAGATTAATTGGAGAAAATGGTTTGGGGATTATGGCCTGTTCCTGTTGGTTGCTATCCTATTATTAAGCGGATGGGAGTGGATTATTAGGAAAGGAACCATACCTCCCTTCATATTACCGTCACCTTCGGCAATTGGTGCGTCACTTATTGAAAACCGTCAGCTCCTGTTGGAAGAACATTTGCCAGCAACGCTAAAAGAGGTTTTGATCGGGTTTGGGATTTCGCTTGCCGGCGGATTGATATTAGGTGTTGGGATGCATTTTTCCCGTGCATTTGAAAAAGTATTTTACCCTTTCCTAGTTATTTCGCAAACAATCCCGTTGATTGCAATTTCGCCGATCTTTATCATGTGGTTCGGTTATTCAATTTGGAGCAAGATTGCGGTAACGATTTTAATTGCGATATTTCCAATCGTCGTCAGTACATATGATGGGCTGAAGTCCGGGGGCAAGGAATACAGAGAATTACTGCTGACAATGGGCGCTAATCGCTGGACAATTTTTAAAAAAATCCAGGTACCGCTTGCATTGCCGTCGATCCTATCTGGCTTGAAAATGTCTGTCGTTTATTGCGTAGTCGGTGCAACCATCGGTGAATGGCTCGGTGCTAGTGTCGGGTTAGGCTACTTCAGCAGGCGGATGTCAGGGAACTTACAAGCGGACGCCGTTTTTGCCGCAATCTTCCTGCTGTCATTATTGGGGGTCGTGCTGTTTTTATTGATTAGTTTAATAGAAAAACAGATTTTGAAAAATAAAATTCGCTACTAGAGGGGACAGAAAAGAACGATGAAAAAAGTTTATTTAATCATGGTAAGTCTGTTGTTATTACTTGTAAGTGCATGCGGGAAAGAGGCAACCGATAAAACTGCCACTAGTACCGGAAAATTACAGAAAGTGAGCTTAATGCTGGATTGGTATCCAAACGCCGTGCACTCATTTCTTTTTGCCGCTAAAGAAAAGGGCTATTTTAAAGAACAAGGGCTTGATGTGGATATTCAAATGCCTGCTGACACAAATGATCCGCTACGATTGGTTGCGGCTGATAAAGTTGATATGGCGATCAGCTATCAGCCGGAAGTGCTTGTGGCACGCGGAGAAAATATTCCGGTGCAATCAATTACTGCCCTTGTACGTCACCCATTGAATCAAGTAATGGTTGCTGCTGATAGTGCGATTCAATCTCCTAAGGATTTAGCGGGAAAAACGATTGGTTATCCTACGATTCCATTAGATGAAGCAATTATCCAGACGATGGTGAAAACGGATGGCGGGGACGCGAAGAATGTAAAAATGGTCGATATCGGCTGGGACTTGATTCCTGCGATGGCTACGAAAAAAACCGATGCGCTGATCGGGGGATATATTAACCACGAGAAATTATTGCTAGAAAAAGAGGGGCATCCAGTCCGCACGTTAAATCCTGCCGATTATGGTGTTCCCGATTATTATGAGTTAGTGTTAGTTGCCAGTGAAAAAGGAATAAAAGAAAAAAAAGATGTGTATAAAAAGTTTATTGCAGCAATTACGAAGGGGCAAAAATTTGTTGCAGAACATCCAGCGGAAGGATTGTCTATTTTAATGAAACATGAAGACAAAACTTCACCGTTGGAAAAGGATATTGAAACAAAAAGCTTGGAAATCCTGCTCCCGCTGATGGACGCAAGAGATAAAAACTTTGGCTACCAAGACCCAGAAACATGGAAGAAGGTAGCCCAATGGTTAAAAACCACCAAAATGATAAAGGATCAAGTTATAGCAGAGGACGCATTTATCAATTTCTAGGCTATGACTATGAGCACGGTGGATAAATGAAAAAAGGTGTCAGGCACCATCCGTGGACACTGTCCACGGATGGTGCCTGACACCAATAACAACAATTTCCAGATTAAAATGATTGATATTGTGGTCTGGTGATCATTCGCATGAGGTAGGCTGAATTTTCGGGATCCGACTTCCTTTTTTTGTTTAGGAAGTTAATAATAGTGCTGGCTTTTTGGATGCCGACTCCATGGCCGTAGTATTGGTCGTCGCCAAAATAGATGACATTTTCAGCACGCCACCACGGCTGTTTCGGATCAAAATCCGGATTGTTGAAATGCAAGACGTCTCCTGGTAAATAATCGTCCCCATATTTTTGTTGAATCGGAAGATCTTCATCAAATTGCCAATCCATTAGGTAAAGCCGTCCGAATAGAATATCAAAACGCTCGCTACCAATCGAATATAGTGTGGCAATATATAAAACAATAGCGATGGCAGTTGAGCATTCAAAGGCATAAAGCTTGCCATTTTTAAGGATGTCCAGTATTGCAATCGAAGGACGAATATTCTGCTTTATAAGGAAGCCGCCATTCCTTAATCGATCCCAATATTTCTTATTGCAAAAGGCATAGCGATACGTTGTAAACTTTGCTCCACTTTTATTAAGTTCCCGAGCAGCCTTCATCGTATTTGTCCTAAATAAAAGTTCAAAATTTAATTGGTCAACTGAGCGGTAGTTATAGTTTTCATTTAACGCTGCCATTTGTTTAATTATGGTTTTCTGTTCAGCGTCTGTCCCATAGGAAAGGAGCTCATCGGACGGAACTGTTTGATGATTGATTATGATCATGTTTCTCCCCCCGTTTTGTTATAATCAACTCCTTCTAAAATATGAAACTTTTCTTCGTAATATTTACAATTTTGCTAATCCTTTTTTTGAATTCATAAATTTAATGTACATGAGCAGGCAGACAAGGGCACTAATAAATCAAAATGCGGAGCTTATCCCCATTGATTTCTGGATACCGGTTACTTCCAAGAGCAAAATTCCGATTTGTGGTGCGATAAAGGCAACAAAGGATCACAGGATATTATAGGTAGTAATGCAATATGTCCTCTTTTCCTTCGGTGGTCGTTTATTGACAAAATGTCAACATATAGGTATATTTCATGAAGATACATTTTTTTATTACACTATTAATTTTTTTAAGTTAGATTCATAATCTCATTTAATAAATTATTTCTTGCTGTCCAAAGGGGATAGAAGCGTATGTCAGATCAACAAAAAACTAGTAAACTTGGTTTGCTATTAAAAGAATTACTGAAGGAACGGTCATTATCAATGAGAAAACTTAGTGAATTCACTCATATTGATACAGCTACCGTTTCACGGATTATTAACGGAAAACGAAGAGCGAAGCCTGAACATTTGCAAAAAATGGCAGAATGTCTTGATGTTCCTATCACTGACCTATTTGTAGCAGCCGGGTACACGGTTGACCAGAGTCAGGATAAGGAGATTTCAGATATTCATATGTCGGTAGACAGCATTCAAAAAATTCTTGAAACCTCTGGATTATACAATAAACCGTTTTCGATTGAGAGTGTTGAACAGCAATTGGCGAAATATCAACAGTATTCTCAAACTGATGAGGGGAAAGAAACCATTTTCAAGGGATTTAAGGAAAAGCTTATGAAAGTTGGCAGCATCGGTCCATTTATTAGCCAGATGAAGGAAATGTTTGAGCGGTTTCGCTCAAAAGAAGGTACTCCTGTTGAGCTTGCTATTATTGGCAGTGCGCTCATTTACTTTGTTTTTTCGGTGGATGTAATTCCGGATTATATTTTTCCAATAGGGTATCTTGACGATGCCATTGCCGTAAAACTTGTTTTAAATTTATTATCAACAAAAACATAAATTTAATTTTGACTAATTACAAGAAACGCTATACGTATCCGCAAATTTTATTCATTTGCTTTAATATATAATATCTGTTATAGTTAAGAAGAATTATTTTTGTGAGTCGGCAAGAACGTTAAAGTGAAACTGCTTTCTGTCTTGAAGATTTGAGCAAGGATAGTAACACATTGTGTGCGGTGCACACAGCAGGAGGAAACATTCATGGAACAAGGTAAAGTAAAATGGTTTAATGCAGAAAAAGGTTTTGGATTCATCGAGCGCGAAGCTGGAGATGACGTATTCGTACACTTCTCAGCAATCCAAGGCGAAGGCTTCAAATCTTTAGACGAAGGTCAAGCAGTTACTTTTGACGTAGAACAAGGTCAACGTGGACCACAAGCTTCTAACGTTCGTAAAGCATAATCTTAACCACATAAATAGAAAGAGACTCTCTTGCAGAGTCTTTTTTTTTTGCTCAAAAAACTGATAATTTGGCACATAGGAATACTAAAGGACGCGATAACTTCCGAATCCAGTGCTTTGATATAATTATCATTTTTTACTTGGAATGATATAATCAAATAATCATACAAAATGGAAGGAAGTGTTGGAATGATGATTCATAGGAGTCAATTAGAACAAACCGAGTTGACCCAATATATTCCGCCAAAAGGGGACTATGAAATCTTTCGTGATGACGAGCATTATAAAGAGAAGCTTAAGGAGTGGGGCCTTTCGTCCGCTAAAGAAGCGAAACGGGAATTTTGGTACAAGGATCGCAAGCTTAAGCGTCTTGTGACCATCAAAGGATATGAGGTATACGGGAGTGCGGAATTTAACACCATTGTGATTGAATTCCAGGATGGCAATCTGAGCTGCATTCATCCAGCCTATTTGAAAGAAATGCAGCAGTCGAGCTTTGGAAAAGAAAGCCTGTTGACGCTTAAGGACAAAGAGAGTGCGTCTGGAAATGCCCTAGTATCAGAAAAGGAAATCGTGCCACCGGAAACTAAACCTGAACCGGTCGAAACGAAAGAATCTCCAAAAAAGGAAAAGGCGACTAAACCTGCTAAGGAAGCGAAACCAAAGAAAGAAAAAGCACCAAAGCTCAAACTTCCTGCCGAAAAAGTTCATTTTACAGCGAAGGTTAAGCAATTTGCGCTTGTATACAATCCTTTTAATGAAGAAAATGATGAAGTGGTTGTCTTAGAAAATGTCCAAATTATCCAAGAAAATCCGCTCGACCTTGGGTTAGCCTGGTGCAGCCACAGTAAAACACTGAAAAAATTCGAATTGACCGCTGAGGATTTGCTTGAATTTGACGGTAAGGTCGCTGCCAAGAAATTGGCTAAAGGAAAGGATGTACCTGAAGAATTCATGGTAGATACACCTGTGTTATATAAGATTAATAACCCCTCCAAAATCGTTAAAAAATAGGCCTTCCCTCAGAGGTCCTATTTTTTTCCATCAGCCATACTCCGAATAAAGATCGCCGGCACTTTTTATGGAACATTAAATTCCAACTGACTTTGACCGATACCCTGATACCTAGTAGAGGATTATTCATCGAAGATAGAGTATAATGAACTTTCGGACTTTTATTTTTCAAGGAGCACACAATTATGAATCAAACATATACAGTCAAGGAAAAAACAAAACAGATATTTGTCTTATTAATCCCAATTTTAATCACACAACTCGGTATGTTTTCGATGGTATTTTTCAATACGATTATGTCAGGTAAATATAATTCTTCCGATTTAGCGGGAGTCGCGATCGGTTCCTCGATATGGAGTCCGATTTTTAACGGAATCAGCGGTATTCTTCTGGCTGTCTCACCGATTGCTGCCCAAAGATTCGGGGAAAAGAAGAACGACGAGGTTTCCTCCATTGTGAGGCATGGAATATACCTCTCTGTCATGATTACCTTGGTTGTCATCATTCTTGGATTTTTCTTTTTAGATCCAATAATAAATAAAATGGATCTGCCAGCTAGCGTCGAGAAAACAGCCTTTGATTATTTGGTGGGTCTTAGTTATGGACTTTTACCATTATTTGTTTTTAACGTGTTAAGATCCTTTATTTATGCATTAGGAAAAACACGTGTGGTGATGGTAATCATGCTCATGTCGTTACCAATCAATTTCTTTTTGAATTATGCGTTCATCTTTGGCCATTTTGGCTTTCCAGAGCTTGGCGGTGCCGGAGCTGGATATGCTACATCCATTACGTACTGGGTGATCATGGGGATGACATTGTTTATCGTGAAAACACAGGATCCATTTTCTGCTTATTCAGTGTTTGCTAATATGAAGGAATTTTCATGGGATAAGTGTAAGGAAATTTTAAAAATCGGTGTTCCGATGGGACTATCTATTTTCTTCGAGACAAGTATGTTTGCCGTGGTCACGATCCTGTTGAGTAAGTTTAATGTTACCACGATTGCAGCATATCAAGCAGCCTTAAATATTGTCTCATTTTTATACATGATTCCTATTAGTATATCTACAGCGTTGACGGTACTGGTCGGTTATGAAGTAGGCGCAAAGCGCTATAAAGATGCGAAGCAGTATAGCTGGTTAGGGGTGTTGCTCGCCATTTTGATTGCTGCCGGCACGGGTATGCTGGTCGTCGCGTTCCGTTACCAGGTGGCTGGGTTTTATTCAAATGAAGCAGCCGTTATTAACTTAACTGCAAACTTCTTAATCTTCGCATTGTTTTTTCAAATATCGGATGCCATCCAGGCAACGGCGCAGGCGGCATTAAGAGGATATAAAGACGTCAATCTAGCCTTTATCATGACCCTAATCGCTTATTGGCTGATTTGTTTACCGGCAGGTTATTTACTCGCCCATTATACCGGCCTGGGAGCAAGAGGCTACTGGATCGGATTAACCATCGGACTGCTAGCAGCAGGAATAGCCCTATCCTTGAGACTCATCTACATCCAAAAACGAAAATTTATCAAAATCCAAGTTAAAGAAGTTGTGTAGGGTAGAAAGGGTGTCAGGCACCATAAATTAAAAAAATGTAATGGCACATGACTGCCATTACATTTTTTTAGCTTTTTTTCTGTTTTTTGGTGATTCTTAATTCTACTAAAATAATGACGCTATTCTATAAAGAATAGCGTCTCGAAGTTAAAATATTTTTTTTATACCGAACAATTTGGTAAATAAATTTTGGTTTTTATCCGTGATTATTAGTTCGTCCATAATTAATTTTTCACGATTGTTGTGTATCCATTTTTGTAGTTCATGTTTATCTTTGCAAAGAGTATAATATGTTTCCCCACCTTTTCCAAGTGCGTTGACAACATATCTACAAGTGTTCCCCATAATGCCCACCTTTAAAATAATAATGTATTCTATATGAGATTATATCAGGCTTATAGAAATAGTCCATCATTATTTTTCAGCAAAATCATCCAAATATCATCATTTCAAAAATCTTTATTGTACCTTTTCAGCGTAAATGGAAACTAAGCGCTTTCACTTAAAATATCATCCCCCAAGCTTTTTTAGCTCAACCCGTGAACAATATGAACAAAATGGTTAATAAGTTTTTAATGCTGTTTAAATGTACAATCTATGAATGGCTAAATATTTTTGTAAAATTAAGAAAACGTTTCCAATGGGGTAAAAAAATGTTTTCAATCAAAAGAATTTCAGCAATAATGTGTGCAGGGGCGTTGGCGTTAAGCCTTGGTGCATGCAGCAGTAAAGAGACAGCAGGCTCTAGTAAAAAGGAAGAAAATACAGGCTATCCTAAAAAGGCGATTACTGTTGTGGCTCCATCGGGTGCCGGTGGCGGCTGGGATTTAACCGCACGTTCTTTCACTAAAGTGTTGAGTGAAACAAAGCTTGTATCGCAGCCGTTGACTGTTGAGAATAAGCCGGGAGGTGGGGGGGCCGTATTTATGGCAGAATACGCCACACAGGATGCCGAAAATAACAATATGCTCTTTGTCAATTCACCGCCAATTATTATTAACAATCTGAAAAAAGAGGGAAATAGTCCATATGGATATAAAAATACAACACCACTTGCGCAGTTAACGAAGGATTTTGGGGCAATTGTCGTCAAAGCAGATTCCCCATTTAAAGACCTTAAATCGGTATTGGAAGAAGTGAAGAAGGATCCTAGCAAACTTACATTTGCGGGCGGTTCGGCACCGGGCTCAATGGACCACTTAATTTCGATTCTTCCGGCTTATAAATATGGTGTCGACCCGACAAAAATTAAATACGTCTCTTATGATGGCGGCGGGGAAGCAATCACAGCCTTGCTTGGCGGCAATGCAGATGTCATTGGTACTGACGCCTCAAGTGTAAAAGAATTTTTAAAGGCTGGAAAGGTTCGGGTGTTGGCAGTAACATCATCTGAACGTTTAGCTGGTGAGTATAAAGATGTTCCAACTGCAAAAGAACAAGGTGTCGATGCCGAATTCACCATTTGGCGCGGAGTTTTTGGCCCTGAAAAAATGTCGAAAGAAGCAAAATCTTATTGGGAAAAAACAATCGATAAGCTCGTGACAACGCCAGAGTGGAAGAAGGAAGTCGAGACTCAGGGCTGGGAACTGGAGTATAAAAACAGTGCCGATTTTAAAAAGTTTTTAGGAGAACAAGATCAACAAGTCCAGCAGCTATTAAAAGCGTTGGGCATGCAGAAATAAAAGGACGGGAAGGAGTTCACTTTCTCCTTCCCTGATTTTTTCCAAGGGAGGTTTACGAATGAGTTTAAAATTCGATCGTATTGCATCTGTAGCGTTTCTAGTGGTAGGGCTGCTGTTTATTATTGGGAGCAAGCATTTAGCCAGCTCATCTTATGGAAGTGTTGTCGGACCCGATATCTTTCCATTTATACTTGGAATTATCCTCGTTTTATTAAGTATCCGTTTGTTTTATGAGACGTTCACCAGCGGTGGTGATCAGGAAACGAAAGAGCATTTACAGTACAAACCCTTCTTAATCATCCTAGTTTCCACACTTGTTTATATACTAACATTAGAATCGGTTGGGTATGTGATTACAACCTTTTTATTTTTATTTGTTTGCTTTCAAACTATGGAACGGTCAAAGTGGATTTCATCTCTAATTATCTCTGCATGTTTTTCAGGAATTGTATATTTTTTATTCGTAGAGGTATTAAAAGGAACGCTTCCAGGCTGGCCAATATGGTTTCAATAACCAACTAAAGGAAGGAGGAAAAACATGAGTACACTTGAGTATTTATTTCACGGATTTGGTACAGCACTTATTTGGTATAATCTCATTTTTGCCTTTGTTGGTGTATTAATTGGGACTGCTGTTGGTGTATTACCAGGGATTGGTCCAATGAGCGGGGTAGCCCTGCTTATTCCCGTAACGGCTTCAATTACTGGCGGGCTTCCGCCGGAACAAGCAGCAACTAGCGCGATTATTCTACTTGCGGGGGTTTACTATGGAGCGATGTATGGTGGTTCGACCACTTCGATTCTCTTAAATACACCGGGGGAGTCCTCCTCTGTGGTGACAACTTTGGATGGCTACCAAATGGCGAAGAAAGGAAGAGCAGGCAGTGCCCTTTCGATTGCAGCAATCGGTTCGTTTGTAGCTGGTATTTTTACACTCTTTGCCTTAATTGTTTTAGCTAAGCCATTATCCAATATTGCTCTGAATTTTGGCCCTGCGGAATATTTTTCCTTAATGCTTTTAGGACTTGGGGCCGTAAGTGGACTAGCGGGAAAGTCGGTCACAAAGGCGTTAATTATGACGGTTTGCGGACTATTACTAGGAACGATAGGAATTGATAGTGTTTCAGGGATTGCAAGATTTACCTTTGATGTACCATGGCTTTTCCAAGGAATTGAATTTTTAACGATGGCGGTTGGGTTGTTTGCACTTGGTGAGGTGTTCAAGACCATTTTAGAAAAAGAAGAGGAAGACGTTGAAATAGCAAGGATCAATAATATGCTTCCTTCCAAGGAAGAGTTTAAAGAATCGGCAGCACCGATCGCCCGTGGTTCCATCCTAGGTTTCTTTGTTGGGATCTTACCGGGAGCGGGGGCGACACTTGCCTCCTTTTTTTCATATATTCTTGAAAAAAAGGTTTCCAAAAACCCTGCGAAATTTGGAACCGGTGCGATTGCAGGAGTAGTGGCACCAGAATCAGCCAATAATGCGGCGTCCGGCGGTGCGATGATTCCATTATTAACATTGGGTATACCAGGTTCTGGTACTACTGCAATCCTAATGGGAGCACTGATGATGTATAATGTGCAGCCTGGGCCATTATTATTTGAAGACCATCCACAGGTAGCGTGGGGCCTGATTGCTAGTATGTTTATCGGGAATATTATGCTATTAATCTTGAATTTACCGCTTGTAAAGGTTTTTGCAAAAATCATTCAAACGCCAAAGAAATATTTGATCCCGATGATTATTGCCATCTCCATCTTTGGTGTCTATGCGGTACAAGTGTCAACCAATGATCTTTTGCTATTACTGGGATGCGGAGTTCTTGGCTACTTTTTAAGTAAACACGATTATCCGATTGCCCCGCTCGTTCTTGGTCTCGTACTTGGGCCAATGATTGAGAATAACCTCAGGAGAGCATTAACGATATCAAATGGGGATTATAGTGTATTCTTAACCCGTCCCATTTCTTTAGCCTTTCTTCTCATCACGGTCCTTTGGCTGGTTGTCCCATTCATGATGAAAAGAAGAGGGAAAGAAGTCATCATTAATGTAGAAGGATAGGATTCAGAAGATTATGAAAAAACTCCTTTTTAATAGGAGTTTTTTTTATTATGATAATGATAGAGGTGTTTACATGCGTTTACATACGAAATTAATGCTCGGAATCTCCATTCTCATTATTGTGCTCGGGACTATTATTGAATTTACCTTTAAAAATATCATGGAAACCAATCTGGAGCATGAAATCGGTTTGAAAGCCTTATCTGTTGCCCAATCCATCTCCAACATGCCGGAGATTCAAGCTGCGTTTAAAAAAGAGAATCCTGCCGCTATTATACAGCCCATTGCCGAAAAAATTCGCAGGCAGGTCGACGCGGAATTTATCGTCATTGGAAACCGAAACGAAATCCGTTACTCGCACCCGAATCCAAACCGCTTAGGGCAGAAAATGGTTGGAGGAGACAACGGCCATGTCTTTAAAGGGAAATCTGTGATCTCGGAGTCTACAGGGACGTTGGGGCCTTCCCTAAGGGGTAAAGCGCCGATTTTCAGCGGGAAAAAGGTAATAGGTGTTGTTTCAGTCGGATACCTCCAAACTGATATAGAAAAGGAAGTTTCAAAAATACAGAAAAAGATATTTGTTGCTACATTAATAATTTTACTCGGTGGGTTGCTCGCTGCCCTATTAATCTCTTTAAATATCAAAAGGGCAATTTTTGGTCTTGAACCGAAGGAAATTGCTTGGATGTACCAGGAGAAACATGCGATTCTTGAGTCCATTCACGAAGGGATCATCGCGATAGATACAAATGGGCGGATTACGGTAGTAAATGAGACAGCACATACCATTTTAAAGGTACCGTTAAACACCCTGCTGCGCGGAAAAAGAATTGAGGAGGTGCTCGAAAATACCCATCTTTTTGAGGTTGTTCAAAATGGACAGGCCGAATATGACCAGGAAATTTTGATCTTAGGGGACGTTTATTTAGCTAATCGTATTCCTATTTTTAATAATAAGGGAGAAGTGATAGGAGCAGTGGCGAGCTTCAGGAATAAGTCTGAGCTTGCCAATCTGCTAAAGGAATTATCCCATATAAAGACCTATGCGGAGGGCTTGCGTGCCCAAACCCACGAATATTCGAATCGGCTTTATACCCTTCTAGGCTTGATACAACTCGGATCCTATAAAGAAGCAATAGATTTTATCTCGAAGGAAGTAGATGTTGCCCAAGGGTATGTTCAATTTTTAATGAAGGAAGTACCTGACCCGATTATTGCCGCATTTATCTTAGGAAAGGCTAGTTTAGCTAGTGAGTTAAAAATTCATTTTACAATAGATCGAGAGAGCAGCTTTAAAGATGTACCAGCTGAAATTAGCAGAGACTCGTTGATTACGATTATTGGAAACCTTATTAATAATGGATTTGAAGCGGTAAGTGAAAGTGATAAGGAAGAAAAAAGAGTGGACCTTTTTCTCACTGACCTTGGTAAAGATCTGATTATTGAGGTAGAGGATAACGGGAACGGGATTGCGGATAGGATGATCAATCAGATTTTTAAAGAGGGCTTTACAACAAAAAGTAAAAGTAGTAATGCAGGAATAGGCTTAAATCTTGTTAAAAAAGCAATAAATGATTTGGGTGGCTCGATTACTTTTTCATCAAACGAAGGAGTAGGAACAGTTTTCACAGTGGCCATACCCAAAAGAGGGGGGATTTGAATGGAGGGGACCCGAGCGATTGAAGTGTTAATTGTGGAGGATGACTTAAGGGTGGCGGAAATCCAAAAGCGGTTTCTTGAACAGATTGAAGGCTTTCAAACAATAGGGATTGCAGCTAGTTATCGAGAAGCAAAGACTTTAATTGAGATATTACAGCCGGATTTGCTTTTATTGGATGTATATTTTCCGGATATGGATGGACTAGACTTATTGAAAGAAACCAAGCAGCAGCCGAAACAAATGGATGTCATCATGGTTACGGCGACAAAAGAGCTTCATAAGGTTCAGGAAGCTATTAGGATCGGTGTATTTGATTACATTATAAAGCCTGTCGTTTTTGAACGCTTCAAACAATCACTACTCCGGTATCTAGATTACCATACAAAACTGGTGCATTTAGGAAAAGAACATCTCCATGTTACCCAGCAGCAAGTAGACAAGCTATTGCGCAAAGAGAGTGATGGAGCTGGTATGGACAAGCGTTACTTGCCTAAGGGAATCGACCCGCGAACACTCGAAAAGGTCTTGGAGGTATTAGGAAAGGGTGAGAGCGGGCAAACAGCAGAACGTATCGCCAAAGAAATCGGTGTCAGCCGAACAACCGCCAGACGCTACCTGGAACACCTTGTCTCAGGAGAAAAAATAGAAGCAGACCTTGCATACGGAACAGTAGGCCGTCCTGAGCGGGTTTATCTGGTTAATTCCTCTAAATTAGGACAAGGTTAAACCCACTACTAGTAAATTAAAGGGATCATAATAATATTATGTAAACTATATTTGCAAAAGGCTTATCCGAAATTTTGCTATGTTTTATTCGGATGAATTATGTTTTAATTAATCTGAGACTTTTCGTTCAACCTAAATCAATCAACGGAGGTTAAAAATGCCGCCAATCGTTTCAGATTCATATAAAGAAAAGAAAAAGAAGGAGATCCTCTCAAGTGCTCTAGCTTGCTTCGCTAAGAAAGGATTTCAAGTGGCAACCATTGATGATATTGTTGAGCATTCAGGGATTAGCAAAGGGGCCATTTATAATTATTATAAAAGTAAGGATGAAATATATTTAGCATTAATGACGACTGATACTCAGGAATCATATGAGTTATTAACGAAAGGCCTGTCAACCTGCAATTGTGCCATTGATAAAATAAATTATTTATTTGATGTATACCTAACTATGGAGGTATCCAAGGAAGAAACCAATAGCAAAATCATCGTCCACAATGAATTTAAACTCTATGCAGCTCGATTTAACGAACTAATGGAGAACTTAACCGAACGGAGACATCACTATTTTATCCAGCTTTTTGCGGGGATCATAAAAGAGGGGCAGGAATCAGGAGAGTTCAAACACCAACTTAATCCAGAAATGACGGCAAATCTTTTTTGGTCGATGATTGATGGGGTGACTATTCAAACAATCTATAAGGACTATCCCTATATAGAAGTTTTAACTGAGATGAAGCACCTATTTTTGGAAAAAGTGATAGTGTAGCGGGCAAAAGGGCAGGCGGAACAGGCTAACGGGTTCCATTATCTATCACAAACATTAAAATGTATAGGAAAATGACTATCAAAATGTATGTTAATTTGATAGTCATTTTTTACTAATTTCCAGCTTTTTTTTGTAATTTCACCCGAAATTTGCATAGTTTAGTTGAAGAAAAATTCACAATAATTTCATTTTTGTGTAAGTTTCGGCTGCTCAATTAATGGTAAAATAAGTAATTAAATTTATTTTGAAGGTTAGGATTAAATCTTATCAGGAGGTATTATATGTTAGGTCATTTAGGATTTTCATATGTAGGTTTGATCTATTTATTGATGTTATGGATTCCGAACACCATTTGGAGTATGAATAAGCCAATTGACTATAACACTAGCCAAGAAAACAAAATATTATTATTGTTTGAGCGTGTTGGACAAGTATGCTGTACTTGCAGCATACTGATTTTTAGCGATTTTAACATTGCTACATTTTCAACATGGAGCTGGTGGCTAATAGCATCATTTTCTTTGATGATTCTATATGAGATTAGTTGGATTAGATATTTTATTAATGAGCATACAGAAGAAAATTTTTATCGAAGTTTTTGTGGAATCCCCGTACCTGGTGCTAGTCTGCCTGTCATGGCTTTTTTGCTATTAGGTATTTATGGTAATGTTATTTGGCTGATTGCATCTGCTATAATAATTGGCATTGGACATATTGGCATACACATTCAGCATTTAAAAGCAATAAAACAGGTTTTATAGTCGTTGAATAATGTGTTCCTTAAATTTGTGAAGGATATCACAAATTTAAGTTATGTTAATGGTGGAGAACCCGTTAATAAAGGCTTGCATTTTTTGTATTCTTATTTGCCCAACTTGATAAAATGATTGACAATCTTTAAATATAGAAAATATAATAAAATAAACCGACTAGTCGTTTTTTATTTTGCTATCGATAAAAAGGAGGGGATGGAAATGACATTCAATATCTTATTCTTTACAATTTCAATCAAAAAACGGAAGATAAGTCTTGAGGAAGCTATAAAGCATGAGAAGGTTGAAAAGCTTTATGATCAACATAAAGTAAAGCGAAATTCAATCCATCGTTTCATGTGAATAATTTCTTAACAAGCATATAATATTATTAAAAAAAATTGTGACCCCGTATCTTTTTATCCTCCCGAAACGTTTAAAGGGTAGAGAGTGCAAAAAGGAGTGGGAACGATGAAACAAAAGCTAAGTCCCGAAAGCGTAGACAGTACACAGCAAGATGATCGGCTGTGGAACGAATATTATCCAAAACTACAGCGATATTGCCATTTTCTCGCGCAAAACTCCTGGGACGGAGACGATATCGCAAATGAGACCTATCTTAAGGCCTTAAAATATCACCAGCACCAAATGAGTTCTGCTTTGTTAAATAAAATCGCTTATCATCATTGGGTCGATCTGCTAAGAAAACGAAAAAATGAGACGATTGAGGCTGATTTTGATCAGACAATACATGAATCAACCAATCAACTTGATAATATGACCCATGCAGTTGAACTGCTACTAAAGCAATTTACCCCAAAGCAAGCCGTCATCTTTATGTTAAAAGAGGCATTTCAATATCAGTTAAAGGAAATAGCAGATCTATTACACACAACAGAAATGGCGGTAAAAGCCAGTCTTCATCGGGTAAAAAAACGTCTGCAAAAAGATGATCAATCCTTTTCAGCCGAATTATTTTGGGATGAGGAAGAAAAGGAGCAGCTTCTGGACATTTTTTATGAAGCTTTAAAAAATCAAGATCCAACCGTGCTGATTCGATCCATTCCTTCTATAACAAGCATAAATGATGTTCCAAAGCTTATTTCAAGGAATCTCCAAACAATTAATCTTCCACTCCTTCGGGCGCTCTCTGTATGGCTGCTTAGCCATAAATAAGCTTCAAGGAGGATTTATTAATGAGTACCGTTCCATATGTAATCGAACAATCTAACCGTGGTGAACGTTCATATGATATTTATTCACGACTGTTAAAGGACAGAATTATTATTATCGGTGATGAAATAAATGACCATACGGCCAATAGTGTGGTGGCCCAATTATTATTTTTGGCAGCTGATGCCCCCGAAAAAGAAATTTCTCTCTATATTAATTGTCCTGGCGGCTCCACTTCAGCAGGATTTGCCATTTTCGATACAATGCAATACATTAAGCCGGATATTCGAACGATTTGCACTGGAATGGCGGCATCTTTCGGGGCGATGTTACTACTGGCCGGGACAAAGGGAAAACGGTATGCCCTGCCAAATAGTGAAATCATGATCCATCAGCCGTTGGGCGGCGCCAGAGGGCAGGCGACAGAAATCGAAATATCTGCACGTCGGATCTTAAAGTTAAAAGAACACATCAATCACATTATTTCCGAACGTACTGGACAGTCGGTTGATAAGGTGGCGAAGGATACCGATCGGGATTTCTTCATGAGCGCTGAGGAAGCGAAAGAGTATGGGATTATCGATGAGATTCTTTATCCTAAATAATGAGTAATTAATAAAAAAACTATGAAACAAATCGAGGAAGACGGTCTCAAGCTGCCTTCCTCGATTTTCGATTTCCAACTTTAAAAAACAATCTTAAGAGCGGAGGCACTGCAAAATAGATAAAAAAGAGCCTAAATAATTGGTATCCAGTTACCATCGATAAATCAGCGTGGACTTCGTGGGCAAGAATCGCCATCTGATCCATACCGCCAGGTGCCAAGCTTAATAAACTTGTGGAAGGTGAAATATCATAAAAATGGACAAGCCACCATCCTAAACCCACCGATCCTACAATCATAAGTAACCCACTTAGCAGCGCGAGAGTAATAATTTTCGCCTTATGCTCAAGCTTTTCAGGCTTCAATAATAAACCGATGTATCCGCCAATCATAAATTGCGATACGTCCAAAATCGGGGGTGTAAGTGCAGGTCCATGCAGTCCTAACATAGTGGCAACCGCAGTTCCCGCGATTGGACCTAACATAAACGGAGTAGGAAATTTCAATCTCTTTGCAAGAAAAGCACATAGCACACAAATGAAGGCAAACAAAATGATATTAGGAAAAAAAGGAACAGTGTATGATACCGTCTTTTCTACTAAATCCGAAGCCAAATGTGCAGTTGTATGGTTAAAAAACGGTCCCAAAATAAGAAATGGGACGAAGAATATAATCATCATTAATCTGGCTACTTGCAGAAAAGTAACCGTGGTAATGTCGATCCCCTTCATTTCTTCAGCAAAAATAATCATTTGCGAAAGTCCTCCAGGAATGCTCCCAGTGAGTACAGTTGGATAATCAACTCCTGTAAGTTTGGAAACAACAAAAGCAATTCCGGCACAAAAGCAAATGAGTAAAACAGTCATGATCAGCATGGAAGGCAGCTTCGCCGTTATTTGCAGAAGAGCCTCTTTTGTGAATGACAAACCAATGGAATAACCAACGATGATTAATCCTGTATCCCGAATAGAAGCAGGCCAATAATATTGAATTTTTCCAAATCTAGCACCAATTAAAACAGCCGCCATTGGCCCAAGCAGCCATGGAATCGGTGTATGAAGTGCGGAGAAGATTAGACCGCCTATGAAAGCCGTTAACACGGTTATTGAAAAACGAAGAACTTTATTTTCATTTGCAAATTTGATCAAGGAAAACCCTTCTGTCTATAAAATTTTTTAACGCCCTCTTATTAAGGAGACATGATATTTTGTAGCCATGATTCCTTAAAAACAGCAATAACATTTCCCTTAATTATGGAAACGATTATTTACTATCATTCCATTATTTTATCCATGTTGCAATGGATTGGGAAAAATTAATTGTGGTTATACATTTACACAACAGAGTCGTAAACTAGTGTAATCATAGATTTCCATTAAAAAGAGAAAGCAAGTTAAATATTTTGCTTTCTCTAAATTCAAGAAATATAACAGAGCAGCCAATTTGACCGCTCATGGTAAATTCATGGTACAAAGTAGACACAGATGAAGTCAATTTAGGGTAAAAATTAACACGATTTACTTTTATACATCACTGCTTTCGTGCTGCTCATGTTCACTCTCAAATTCCTCTGGAGTAAATCCAAATGGTCCTCTTGGCATATGCTCTATACGTGAGATCGCCACAATAACCTCAATTCTTACGGCCAACAGCCTCGGACGGATTCTGCCTCTGCTTTCCAAAACAAGCACATCCTTGCCAACCTCGAGAAGCCTGCCGGTAAAATTACCTTGAAGCGTAACAATTTCCACTTCTTTCTTTAATAGCTCATGGGCAATTTGATGAAAATTTAATTCTGTCATTGTCATCATCTCCTTCACAATACAGTAAATGCAAATTAGGCAAATTGGTATCAGTTTTTTTAAAAATTTTTTTAACGTAACGAGTAAGGTTTGTTAGTTAAAGGCAGACCGTTGGAGCAATTGAACACTTCGGTGACTTTGTCATCTGTGTCGGTATCGTCAAAGCTTCGACTGATGGTACAAATTTTCATGATTGATTGAAAAGGCAAAAGAGACAGATGGCCTGTCTCTTTTCTACTTGGTTTTTGAGTAATGATCATAAAACACTTTAAAAAGTCTTTCATCTCCGCCCCGATCGGGATGGAGGGATTTAAGTACTTTTTTAAACTCTTTCTTTATTATTTCCACATCAGCGCCCTGTTCTAATCCCAATAATGAAGCATATGTAATGGGAGGGGTTTCAGAAAGGGCATATTCTGCTTGTAACATTCTTTTTAAGCCGCGTACTTTGGTTTGTTCAATGCGAACCCTACTTTTCAATGCCTCGTTTTCCTCTTTTAATTTCCGGTTTTCATTGAATGTTTTTTCCCAATGCTGATAGTCAACTCCAAATTGGCTGCTCTTTTTCTCAATCTTCTTTTCCATTATGAATACTGCTAAATCAATAGGTTTAATGATGTAGTCAATGTTCAATGTCTTCGTCCGTTTCGCTTTCAGTTTACCGTCTAAAATCCAACGAATAACAACCTGTTCACTATTAGTTATGTCTTCGTTCCGTAATAGTTCAGTGACTTCCTTAAGATTCAACATTTAATCAACTCATTCTTCATTAATCTCCATTATGAATAAAAAGCTAAAATCAATGTATCATACGTAAAACCACTTTTGTTTTACTGAATGATGTAATTTTTATTAAAAATACTTTTCAGAATGAATTAGAAGCCTAGTTGTCCAATTTCTCTTCATTAACGGTAATGATTGTACTATTATTAATAAATACTAAGATGGCGACCGATGAGTTTACATAGGGGGAAAAAAGATTGGAAAAAGGTTTTAGTCAAAAGATTTTATTGTTGGGAATGTTTGTAATTATAGTAGGTTTGTTTTTATATTATGGGTTTCATCCATCGAAAGCCTCTTCCAAGGATAGCAGGAGTCAGCGAGTAACTATATTTATTGCGGGAGATTCAACCGTTTCGAATTATCCAACAGCCTTGTCACCTCGTTCAGGCTGGGGACAAGAGTTTGCCAAAAGGTTTGATGAAAAAATCATGGTCATCAATTTAGCAATGCGGGGAAGAAGTTCGAAAAGCTTCATCGATGAAGGGAGATTGAATAGAATTCTGAACCAAATCAAGAAGGGGGATTATCTTTTCATTCAATTTGGCCACAATGATGAAAAAATAGAAGATCCAACAAGGTACACGCACCCTGCAACTACATATAAAAGCTATTTAAAACAGTATATCGTGGGAGCAAGGGAAAAAGGAGCAATCCCCATCCTGGTTACACCCGTTGAAAGAATGCGTTTCACAGCTGAAGGCATTTCATTGGAAACACATGGTCTTTATCCCGAAGCCATGAAGGAGCTTGGACGGGAGGACAATGTCCCAGTCGTTGATTTATCCGCAAAAAGTAAAGAACTGTTTCAGCAGCTTGGGCCAGTCAAAACGAAAAAACTGTTCATGTGGCTGAAAGCCGGCGAATTTCCTCATTATCCAAAAGGAGCGATGGACAGCACTCATTTTCAGAAAAATGGCGCCGAGGAGATTGCCAGCTTGGTGATGGAAGGAATCGAGGAACTAAAATTACCTCTACAAGAACATGTTCTGAAAGAAATCCGTCAATAGTTATTGGTATAGAAAATGCTGATTTCCATGAAACATTTTCAAGATATAATCTGAATCGGGAACGTTCAGCTTGCTATATCCGAGTATATTTCCATTTTGTCTCTTGAATTGAATTCGCTTCCATGATAATATTAAAAACATCAAATGTGAACAAATTGTGAACTTTTAAAAATGATGAGTCACTTTTAATACGAAATAGCGATCCTGTTGATCGGTTAAAATTGTCTATCATTCTATAAATTTATAACTGTTGGTACTTAACAGCGTCCCTGTTTAAGGCAAACCGTTGTAAAAATTCATGGAGATTCCTTTGTTTAGGAACCTGCGCGAATTTTTTCAACGGTTTTTATTTGTTCACAATGCTATTCAATCAAAAGGATTCTAAAAGGGAGAGGTTAGGAGTAAATGAAAAAGACAAAAAATCGGTGGCTGATTGCATTATCAGCAGTTGGCATTCATATTTCAATTGGTTCAGTGTATGCATGGAGTAATTTTACCACTCCATTAAAAGACTTATTCGGTTGGACTGATTCCGAAGTGGCCCTGACATTTAGTATTGCCATTTTATTTTTAGGTTTGTCAGCCGCATTTCTAGGTCACTTTGTTGAAAAATATGGTCCAAGAAAAGCTGGGTTACTAGCTGCGATCTTTTTTGGCGTAGGAATTGTCGGGTCTGGTCTGGCGGTCCATTTAGGTTCCAAATACTTGTTATATTTTTTCTATGGGGCACTTGGCGGAATTGGATTAGGAGTAGGGTATATCGCGCCAGTTTCCACACTTGTAAAATGGTTTCCTGACCGAAGAGGGCTAGCAACTGGACTTGCCATCATGGGGTTTGGATTCGCGGCAGCCATTGCCAGTCCCATTATGAACATGCTCATTGAATCAGTCGGTGTTGCAAATACGTTTTACATACTTGGTATTTCATACTTTCTCATCATGATGCTTTCCTCGCTTTATCTTGAAAAGCCTGAAGAAGGGTGGCTCCCTGATGGCTATAGACAAAAAATTACGAGTGGAAAAGCAAAACCGAATATGGATTTATCACAACTGATGGCAAATGAGGCAGTAAAGACAAAACGTTTCTGGTATCTATGGCTGATGTTATTTATTAATGTAACGTGTGGAATTGCTATTCTAGCGGTAGCGAAGCCGCTTGCGATGGAAAGTATCGGAATCGATATGACGGCAGCCGCCGCACTTGTGGGAGCTATTGGAATATTTAACGGTTTAGGAAGAATTGGCTGGGCTAGTTTTTCTGATATAATCGGCCGGCCTGCTACCTATACCTCGTTCTTTGTTCTGCAAATGGTAATTTTCTTTTTCTTACCTGAGGTATCCATTAAATGGTTATTCATAGGTATGTTGATTATTGTATATACTTGCTATGGCGGCGGCTTTTCTTCAATTCCGGCCTATATCGGTGACTTATTTGGAACAAAGCAGCTTGGAGCAATCCATGGTTATATTCTAACCGCATGGGCAGCAGCAGGTCTTGCAGGTCCATTATTTGCGGCTTGGATTAAAGATACAACAGGCAGCTACTCAGGCAGCTTAACATTCTTCTCAGGATTTTTTGTCCTTGCGTTTGTGATATCATTACTCATTCGGGTTGATATTAATAAGCTGAATCGAAGCAATATGAATAAAAATACACCATTGGAAAATCGGGTAAGTTAAGAAAGTTGCAAATTTTCTAGTGAACTAATACAATAATTAACAACATTAACATAGTGTTAATCTGAAGTAATCGCAAGTGAGATGAGTTTAGTGAATAAATATGAAGCAGAATTTAGTAATATTGTTCGTGCGTATCGAAAACGCCATATGGGTAAAGGTCCTAGTCAGGTTCGAACAACGTTTTGTAAGAACTGGGCAATCTGTGAGTTAGAGGGGAATTTATCTCCGATTGAAAAATTTATTGCCACTGCTGAAGATGGCAAACAAATGCTGCGAGCTGCTCGGACCGAAATGGTAAAGGAGATTTATAAGAAAAATCATCCTGCCGAGATGGAGGAGCTATTAGGAGTAGAATTCGTTAAGGTATTTGTGGATATCAATATTGAAGAGGACAAAGGGATGTCCATCTTCGTTTTTGATCGAGATATTGAAGAAAAGTTTAAAAGTGAATAACGACTAAAATAGTTGGTACTTGGCAGCGAACCTGTTGAAGACTAACCACCTTGGTGCATTCATCCTTTTTTTAGGAGATGGATGATTTCCTTGGTGGTTTTTTATTTGTTTTTTAGAAATGAGTTTATTGAGGAGGAAGGAAGAATGGGAAAAACATTGCATCCAGGACCGCAGAAAAAATCAATCGTACCTGCACCGGAACATTGGGTAAGTCCAATTCCGTTTGGACTGGGAAAAATTAAGCCTAAACATATTCGTGATACGATAAAAGTCGCTTGGGAGAATAAAGACAATCTCGGCTATGCAGCCAATATTTTAACAAAAGGGGTTTGTGATGGCTGTGCGCTTGGGGTATCCGGATTATATGACCAAACACTAACAGGGCCACATGTTTGTACAACCCGCCTAAATGTTCTTAGACTCAATACTATGCCTGCGGTTAAGCCTGAAATACTGCATGCTGATATTGATGAATTAAGGAAATATGACAGCACAGAGCTTCGTAAGCTCGGGCGTATCCCTTATCCGTTAATCCGCCGAAAAGGGGAACGAAAATTTTCCCGGATCACTTGGGATCATGCATTGGAAATGATTGCACTGAAAATGAGGAAGCTGGACCCAAAACAATATGCTTTTTATCTAACTGCCCGCGGTATAACAAATGAAAGCTATTACGTGGCTGGTAAAGTAGCTCGTTTTCTTGGGACTAATCACATTGATAATGCCTCACGTATTTGTCACGCGCCAAGTAAAACAGCGTTAAAGCGGTCAATTGGTGTCGGAGCTTCTACTTCAAACTATTTAGACTGGATTGGTACCGATGTCTTATTATTTTGGGGCAGTGTCGCATCAAACTCCTCGCCGGTCTCTTCCAAATATATGCTCGAAGCTAAGAAAAAAGGTACCAAAATCATTGTTGTCAACCCTTATCGGGAACCAGCGATGGATCAGTATTGGATTCCTTCAAACCCTGAATCCGCATTATTCGGAACAAAAATCGCCGATGATTTCTATCAGGTTAATATTGGCGGTGATATTGCCTTCATGCACGGGATTATGAAGCATTGGTTTGCTATGGAAGAGAATGAAGTTGGTTCAGCGATCAACCATGAGTTTGTCGAGGCACATGTAAATGGCTATGAAGAGATAAAGAACAAAGTACTTAAACAATCATGGGAAGCGATTATTGAATCCTCTGGTGTTTCAAAGGAACGGATTATTGAATTAGCTGAACTGTTAGCAAACGCCAAAAATGCTGTATATGCCTGGGCGCTGGGACTTACGATGCATTCATTTGCGACCGATAATATCTCTCAAGTGGCAAACCTCGCACTGCTCCGCGGCCATCTTGGGAGAAAGCATGCCGGTCTGATGCCGTTCCGTGGACACTCAAGCGTTCAAGGGAGCGGTGAAATGGGAGCGGATCCATTCGTTTTACCTGGCGGAGGCTGGGATGTTCACACTGTCGAAAGAATGGAACAGCTTTGGGGCTTTGAACTTCCAAAGTGGCAGGGTGATATCGTTGGGGTTACATTGGAAAACATCGTTCTTCCCGAAAATCACGAGCGTAAAATCAGGTTGTATTATTTATCTGGCGGAAACTTCCTAGAAACGATGCCGGACCCAGATTTTATTGAAAAGGCTTTATCTGAATTGGAGATTCGCGTTCACCAAGATATTATTTTTAATACTTCGACATTAGTTGATGCAAAAGAAGCTGTCATCGTTTTGCCTGCGAAAACACGTTATGAGCAGGAGGATGGCGGTACGAGTACGTCAACAGAACGAATGGTTTATTTTTCACCTGAGATTCCAGGTAACAAACATAGACTTGAAGAAGCAAGAACAGAATGGAAGATTTTTATCGATCTTGCAAAGCGTGTGAAGCCAGAAACAGGGCATTTGGTTGATTTTGTAGATGGTTTCGCCATCAGAGAGGAAATTGCGAAGGCAAATCCTGATTATGACGGGATCCAACACCTGAAAAAACAAGGAGATGTCTTTCAGTGGGGCGGTGCCTGGTTATGTGAGGATGGGATTTGCCCAACACCGGACGGAAAAGGGAACGTCATACCTGTTGATATTCCGGATTTAAATAAAAAGCCTGAACAATTTATCGTCACCTCCCGCCGTGGAAAGCAGTTTAATTCGATGGTTTATAATAAAGTGGATCCATTAAACGGTGCGGGTCGTTATGACGTACTCATGAGTACTGTCGATGGGCAAAAACTAAGTATCGCCGAGGGAGAAGGAATCGTCGTATATAACGGATTTGGTGTTTTCCAGGGGAAAGCCAAATTTGTTGAGATTGCTCCAGGGAATATCGAGGTTCACTTCCCAGAGGGAAATTTCTTGCTGCCGCGCGGCCGGTATGAGAAATTTGCCGGGATTCCTGACTACAATATCACCGTTCATGTTGAAAAAGCGGAACGATATCATGCTAGGAAAGATACCGACTATATTGAAAAACCAATTCCTGATCTCGAAACAGAAGTAGGGTAAGAAAGGGGCAAAGCATGTGTTAAATGAAATTACTACTTCCCAAAACATTCTCAGGTTTAACGGACAAGATTTTTTCGAGGAAGAAGATGATATTGCTGTCGAATCAGCATTAACGATTATGTTAGATGAAAACGAGTTTGCGACCATCGTTTGTACCCCTTCTGAATTGCCGGAATTGGTAGTTGGATTTTTAGCGTCGGAAGGTGTTATTCGCGCCCACCAAGATATCAAATCACTTCACATTGATGAAGGCAGAGGATTTGCTTATGTGGGATTAATAAACAAACACTCCATCCAAAAAGAATTTCATTCAAAGCGTTTTATTGGTTCCTGTTGTGGAAAAGGGCGCCAATTTTACTTTCATAATGATGTAAAAACAGCTAAAACGGTGATGACTAAATTGACGATCACGCCGGCACAATGCCGCTTGTTAATGAAGAAAATGCAGGAAAGCTCTTCTCATTTTCAACAAACAGGTGGTGTGCATAATGCCGCATTGTGCACAAGGGATGGAATTGTCGTTTCAAGGACCGATATCGGGCGGCATAATGCCTTAGATAAATTGTTTGGCTACTGCATCATTCATAGAATTCCACTAAAGGATAAAATCATAGCTTTCAGCGGTCGGATATCATCAGAGGTTTTGTTGAAAGCAGCTAAGATTGGGGTCGGAATAATCCTATCGAAATCAGCTCCAACCAATCTTGCGTTACACTTAGCAGAAGAACTTGGAATTACAACGGTTGGCTTTATTAGGGGAAACGGTTTTAATGTATACACACATCAAGAACGGATTCAAGAAATAGAATCTCTGCCTTCTATTATTGGTTTAGAGGATTAATGAAAATTAAAGGTATAAATTTTCTGCTCGCTAATCGGCGAGTCTTTCTTTATTTCGAAACGGTAAAAGCTTAATCCGTTCTGAAAGTAGATTTTTTTCCAATAATAATCACGAATAATTAATAGAATATTTATTCATTTTTAAGGATTAACGTGTAAAATAGAATATAGGAGAACATTTTTGTAAAACTGTTTTGAAAGTTAGAAAATTTATGCAAAAAATAGAATATAATAAACGTATCCGTTTTCACCTAGGGGGTAACATCTTATGAGCATAAAACAAAAAAAGTATAATTATTTTCAACGGCTTGGACGTGCTTTTAAGTTGAATTTCACGAAACTCCTGCGTTCTCCTGGGGGAGCCAAAAAGGTTGCATTGGGATTTGCCCTTGGCTTTGGCTTGGAAATGTTAGTTATTTCTACTGCATCCCTTATTTATATATTGTTTGTACCAATTGTCCGATTGGCTAAAGGCTCATTACCCGCTTCGATCATTGGGAATATTATTGGGAAACTCTCGCTTCTCCCTGTCATTCTGTTACCATTTGCTAGGCAGCTAGGGAAGACCATTTTTCCAATGAAAGTAAGAATAGGGCACCATACGCATTTTTCTTTTCAAAATTTATGGCACGGCGATTTCCATAGTTTGGTCGGCCTGCTCCACGGTGGTGTCCATGCCTTAATTGGAATGACGATTTTTGGGATTGTTCTAGCTTTTACTTCTTACTTTATTGTTCATTATCTCTATGAAAAAGAGAAATCGAATAGACTAAAAAGAAGGCGTATGAAACATGAGATTCGTTTAAATAGGATCGATAAGAATTTAATATAAAGAATGTCTCTTGTAAGCCCTTATTGTCATTTTAAGGGCTATTTGTGCTTTTTAAATTCGAACTACACGACCTTTAAATGCGTTTTTCCAATAACCTTTCGTCATATCGGCAATGGCGACACCGGTTGAGCTTTGCGAACCAATGAATTTGCCATCCCCAAGATAGATCCCGACATGGCCATCTCGCTTGTATGTGTCAAAGAATACAAGGTCTCCTGGCTGCATTTCTTCGAGAGATATCTGACTGCCATCATTTTTTATGGCAGAGGTATTACTGCTAATTTTGACACCAGCTTCGGAAAAGGCCCATTGAACAAAGCCGGAGCAGTCAAATCTTCCACTGGCAATATCATTGGCATTCCTGCCGCCGCCAAATACATAAACAGAGTTTCCTATATACTTTTTGCCTGCATTGATGACCGTAGCTATGTAATCATTTTCTTTCTCCAAAGAGGCATTTATGTATTTTTGAGCAGATTCTTTTCTCTGTGCTTCCAGTTCAAGTTGATTTTGTAATTCAGCAAATTGTTCTTGCTGTTTATTTAGGTGTGATTGCATTGTTTCGATCTTATTTCTCATGCTGCCAAGTTCTAAAAGTTTATTTTCTAACGAAAGACATTTGTTTTCATATTCTTGTTGCTGCATTTCCTGCTGTGCCATAAGATTTTGGTCTGCCTCCGCTATCGCTGCCACAGCACTGACCCGGTCTGCTAAATCACTAAGGCTTGTAGCCTCAAGTAGTACCTCTAGATAGAAGGCATGCTTTTCACTATGCTGATAGGAGACAGCACGCTCTTTTAATACCTCAGTTCGTTTTGCCATATTTTCTTTTATGATCTGAATCTCGTTTTGTAGATTTTCAACAACAGATTTCGCAGCTTTTATTTCCATATCTAACTTCTCGATTGCCTGGTTATTCTCTTCAATCGCCTTAGAAACCTGAATCAATTGGTCATTGACACTCAAATAGTTCCCTTGGTAGTTGGGTATTTCATTTTCCAATGTTAACCGATTCGTTTGCATTGCAGAAGGGTCAACCAAGGGTAATTCATTCGTTTTTTCTTTGGGACTTAATGATTCCGCATGGACCTTATGTATAAAAAATTCATTTCCGGCCGCTGAAAGGATAATAAGCAAGTTTAACAGGATAAGTGCCTTTTTGATCACCTAATACCACTACCTTCTTATTAATATTATTTTCTAAATGTTGATTCTATTTAATATATCAAGATTTTAACAAATAATTCTGACAACTGTGTTATAAGAGTATTACAATTTAATAACAGTGGAAAAAAGCTCCTGACCCTCGGCCATCATAATTTTAAAGATGTTGGGCCCCTTCTCACATGTTTACTTTTTTATTTTCTTCATCTAGGACAACTCTATAAAAAAAAGAGCCCGGAGGCCCAAAACACTCATTAACCCGAACGCTTAAATGAATCGGCGTCGTCTTTCGAATTCAAACCGCCTTCTTCGCTCTAACTCGATTTCGATTTCAATTCGTCTTCTTCTCTCTATTTCAATTTCAATTTCAATCGGGAAAAACCGTCTTCTTCTAAAACCGTCACGGAAAAACATTTCTCTTCGGTCAAATCCCCCAAATCCAAAGGTCATTACCTTAATCCTCCTTTCATTAGAGGGTAAAATCCAATAGGACAAATTCACTCAAACTTGCCCTGCGAACTACCAATTAGTAGCCCATGAAAGAAGTTCCTACAATGATAAGCAGAATGAACAAGACAACGATCAAGACAAAAGTGCTGCCACCGCCATAACCACCGGAATAACCATACATATCTTTTCACCACCTTTTAGACTATTTGAAGGAAAAACACTTCACTATGTATATATATTTCCTAATTTAATAGTTGATTGGACAACCATCATATTGCTAGAAAAAAATCAGCGATTTATTTAAAAAATGATAAAAAATGGGTGTGTAAGCATGCCAAATTAAAGGATTAAGGAGTAAAAGGAGGAAACGGTGGAAATCGCTCGGGATTCGTGCGGCATAAGGGTAATGAAGGTCAAATTATGAGGAAAACCAACGAGGTTAGTCCTTCAAGAAGAGAAGGAAGGCATTTTAAGGTGATAAAGAAATTCACTTTCAGACCATGAAAAAAGGAGGAGGTCCCAATTGTGGCACATCCCCCTTAAACTACCAATCTTTATTTTCCATTCCCAGGTCCAACACGGCGAGTCGAAGTGGCCGTTTTACTAGCATCGGTCTCTGATGTGCTTGTAAATGTAAGGTTTGTTGGAACGGGTTGAGCTTTACCACCTTTAGGAATTTTCACATAAACCGGTACTGCAACCGTTTTACCCGCTTCAACTTCAATTACGTTATGCTGCAATTGAATATCCCAGCCAGCATCCGTTTTGGCATTAAGGCGGATCAGGTCGGTTCCATTTCCGGTATTCGTAACATTGAAGTAATAGACTGCAACTTTACCTGGTGTGGCAAATTCTGAATTTCCGTTTGCAACAGCTATACCACGGGTAAATGAACCTGCACCATCCAGATGACGGACTGCTACCCGATATGAAAGAGCACCTTTAGCGTCATATTTTTTATCTAAAATGTAGAAGTGGAGACGGTTATATTCATCAGTGTACTCACTGACAACGTCATCACCAGTTCCTGCCTTGAAGAGGGCATCTGCTAACTGTTGATAATCCCCTTTGGATAACATCGCCGTTGATCCATCAGGGCGTTTGAAGTCCACTTTATTGATATCTTCTTTGTGAGAGTCGATAACCCAAATATTGGGTGCCGATTCACTATTCTTCGTTTTCGCTAGCAGGACACCTGAATCCGGAACAAAGGAATCAGAGCCTACTCGATCGACTACTTCGATGGTATAGTTATTGTACCACTTCGCTCCGCGCTGCATGTCGGCACGCCAATCATCATTAAGTGAGTTGGCTGGTGTGTTATCCACCATGCTGATATTGATGCCGTGCAATCCAGTCCTTCCAAATTCATTGCCTGTTGGGACCTCCCTCGCAAGAATATCAGTGAAGACAGGACCAGTTTCAGCTAATTTGTCGCGGTCTAGACTCAGATATTGATCAGGAGATAGAAAGCCTTGTTTGATTTTATTTCGTAACATATGATGCGATGGCGCGGATGAGCCAAGAGTTGCAGGGACCATCCAGCGAGTGTGCGAACCTCCAGGGCCATTAAAGCTGCCACGGCTCATTAATTCCCACGGCCCTGAATAAGTTCTTGATACCGGAATGCCGTAAGGATTGTTGTAGTTGTCGCCAAGAGCCATAATATGGCCAAATTCGTGTGCGAAGACGCCCATACCATCATTTTCTCCTTGAATGGAGGTACCACCGCCGGCACTTGACCAGATACTTTTGGCTGCATACCAAGAAGTCCATGGCACGTATCGTGTTATTGCTGTGTTGGGCATACCTGGAACATTTTCTCCAGAAACAATTGGTCCAAATGGATTTGTTATGGCTTCTGCATTTTGAAACATCATCTCACCAAGTTCTTGCCATACACCTGATTCATCATAGCCCGCATGAATGATAAAGTTAAAATCAAATTTTTCTCCAGATGCATCCATGTCAGCTTTCGCTTTTGCAACGGCTTCCGACCTTAGGTTTCTACCCTTGAACCCTGCAGGCATATTAACCTGTTGTCCAAACTCGTTAAGACCGTATTCAAATTCATTGCCATCCATACGATAGGTGCCGAAAGATTTGAGTTCGATTTGCCATTTACCGAAGGAATTTTCTCTCCAGTATTCGTTTACTGTTCGATTGTTGTTCAATGATGAAGGCTTGTTGAGAAAGTCTTCCCAAAACTTTCCGATTTGATCACGAGGGATTTTTCCAGTGCCGATGGGGTTGCCTGCAAGCTCAGATCCTTCAGACTGGCTTAAAATAAAATCACGGTCTTGGAAATCTACAATAATGAGTGAACCCTTGATGACTCTTTCTGCCTTAACAGTTGAGGTGTTCCAGTTAACTCCAGGAACGGGCCGGTAATCTTTCCATGTCATATCCCGTGGAAGCACCCATGATTGCGGATCAACCGGTTTGGGAAAATCCGATAAACCTGGTTGTTCGGCAAAAGCTGTAGATGAAACCGCCAGAGTCAAAAAACTAACCAATAAAATGAGCGTCCTCTTCAATTGCGTCAATCCATCATCCTCCTAAAATGTAGTATGTACAGGTAATTCATACCATCACTATTTAATTCTGAAAATATAGAAAAGTTGTAATTTTTAAAATAGAAATTAAGTCCTGATTCTAAAGTCTCAGTTCTATTAAAAGAAGTAGTCTTTGAGTGAAAGAACAAGTACAGATTCGGTTATTGATTAAAAAAAGAGAAAAATGATGGTTCAAAAAACACTCCAAAAGAATCTTTTTCAATAGATTCAGAATTGTTAAACTATTATCAACATCATGGGTTGACTTCAATAATATCTGTTAGGAGGGAATAAGATGGAACGAAAAGTACGCTTGATTCCGTACCAGGTGATTGCAGAGTTTGAAGAAGTAACCGAGGTGCCAAAAGGGGTGGAAATGATTCAGGCCCCTGAAGTGTGGGGAAAGACAAGAGGAAAGGGGATTACCATTGCCGTTTTAGATACTGGCTGTGAATTATCCCATATCGACTTAAAGGATCGAATTATTGGCGGACGAAATTTCACCAATGATGATCGTGGAGACCAAAATATTTTTCGGGATTACAACGGTCATGGCACACATGTTGCCGGTACGATGGCAGCAGCTGCCAATGATACAGGAGTAGTCGGTATTGCTCCAGAAGCAAATTTATTAATTGTCAAGGTTCTTGATAAACATGGCTCAGGTCAATATGAATGGATTATCAATGGAATTAATTATGCGATTGAACAAAAAGTGGATATTATCTCGATGAGCCTAGGCGGATCTGAGGATGTTCCAGCATTACATGAGGCCATTAAAAAGGCCGTTGCCAATGAGATTCTCGTCGTTTGTGCAGCCGGAAATGAAGGGGATGGACGAGACTCGACAGAAGAGCTGTCCTATCCGGCGGCTTATAACGAGGTAATCAGTGTAGGTGCTACTGATTTAAATCGGCGAATATCAGATTTTAGCAATTCTAATAGGGAAGTAGATGTTGTCGCCCCTGGTGAAAATATTCTATCAACCTATCTAAACGGAAAATATGCAAAGCTTAGTGGAACGTCAATGGCTACTCCACATGTATCGGGTGCACTTGCATTAATTAAAGCGATCTCAAACCCAGCTTTTGAGAGAAATCTAACAGAGCCAGAGCTGTATGCCCAGCTTATAAGAAGAACCATCCCACTAGGGAATTCTCCAAGGCTTGAAGGGAATGGTATGGTGTATTTAACCACCATTGAGTATTTATCCAAACTAGCAAATGTGAAGGTAGAGCATGAAGTTTTGAATGTTTAATTCAAAATAACTGCTTTTCAAAAGAATAAGCCCTGAATCTAGTAAGTAGAAGCTAAGTCCTTTTACCTACTTTCTAAAAGGTAATAGTATGAAAATTGAGAATTTTTGCACTATCGGAAAATCCCTCCACATCCTACAATTAATTTAAATTGGGTGAGGAGGGATTTAATGAAAAAAAAGAGAACGCTTTCTATTGCAACAACACTTTTTACGACCATTGCTTTAACACTATCATCTGTGAATTATACTAATGCGGAAACAGTAGAATCGAAAAAGGGACAAGCAGTAAACTCTTTAGCACCATTAAAATCAGAGGCGAAATATTCCTACAAGGAGGCCATTCGCGAGACTGTTTTTGTCCAATCAACCCTTGATACCGATGAAAACGGGGTTCCTGACCGTATTGCAGTGGATATCATCCGTCCGAAAGAAACGAACACGGGATTAAAGGTACCAGTGATTATGGATGCCAGTCCTTATTATGAAAGCTTGGGCAGGGGGAATGAAAGTGAAGTAAAGGATAAAAACAAAGATGGGATTAACGAAAAGTATCCACTTTACTATGATAATTATTTCGTCCCACGAGGATATGCGATTGCCCTTCCGGATATGGTAGGCACCAATCAATCGGATGGCTGCCCAACTACTGGCGGATATGAAGAGATTGAAAGCATTAAAGTGGTCATCGATTGGCTCAACGGTAGAGCAAAGGCATTTGATAAAAATAATCAGGAAGTACAAGCATCGTGGACAACTGGTAATGTAGGAATGATTGGAAAATCCTATGATGGAACGTTAGCAAATGGAGTTGCCGCAACCGGAGTAGATGGCCTTAAAACAATCGTTCCGATTGGTGCGATTAGCAATTGGTATAATTACTATCGTTATGCGGGGCTTACATACTACAACAATGGCCCTGGCGGATTAGCAAGCAGAGTCGTTAACAGTTCTAGGAAAGCAACTTGTCAGCATGTGTTCGATCGTGTCAATCAAGCAGCAGATGACGCCACAGGTGACTACAATGATTTTTGGAATGAAAGAAACTATGTGAAAGATATCAAAAATGTTAAAGCAAGTGTCTTTGCCATTCACGGTTTAAACGACCTAAACGTGAAGATGAACCACTTTAATGAATGGTGGGAAGAGCTAAATAAGGAGAAAGTTCCTCGAAAGCTGTGGCTAGCCCAAACCGGGCATGTGGATCCATTTGATTTCCGCAGAGCAGAATGGGTTGATACGCTGCATCGCTGGTTTGATTACTGGCTTCTTGGTATTCAAAATGGCATCATGGATGAACCTGCAGTAGACATTGAACGAGCAGCGGATGTTTGGGAAACCCATGCATCATGGCCGGAAAATAGTGCGAAATCGTTTAAAATCCGCTTTGGTCCTGGTGAAAATGAAAATTCACCTGGTATTTTGACAACTGGGCCGGTTAAAGGAAACTTTACACAAACCTTTACCGACAATCCAAGACAAACAGAAACAGCAATGGTCACAAATGAAATGACCGTGAAAAGCGACCGTTTAGCATTCCTGTCAGAGCCTCTTAGTGAGGATGCGCGGATGAGCGGTGTCCCGGAAATTTCACTTCGAGCAACAGTAGATAAAGAGAATTCCAATTTAACAGTGATGATTGTTGATTATGGGATGGATACGAGAGTCAATCATACGGGAAGTGGCGAAGGAATCAGAACGTTATCGTCAGAAACCTGTTGGGGAGAAAGTTCTGATACCGATGATGCCTGCTATCGCGAAACAGAAAAAACGTTCCGGACAGCCCCGTATGAAATTGTCTCTAGAGGTTGGTTTGACCCGCAAAATTGGAAAACACTATTAGCAACAGATCCATTGAATCCAGGTAAAAACTACAAATTTGAGTGGGGCGCACTGCCACATGACTATGTCTTCAAGAAAGGCCATCGAATTGGAGTCATTATAGCAGGGAGCTCCTATCAGCGGACCATTCCTTCGACCACCGGAGCAACGTTTAATGTCCATCTTGGTCAAAGTTTTATTAATCTCCCAATCGTAGAAGGGAAAAAAGGTGTTAATTTTTAAAAAGTGTTAAATGAATGTACAGTTTCTATCAAAAATCAGCAGTTTCCCTTTAGAGGCTGCTGGTTTTTCAATTTGTAAATTGGTAGAATAGCCGGAGGGAATAGTCCTTCAAATAAGCTAATTATGAATGATTTAAGCATGTGTTTTTTTTAGTTTCCAGTATTTAGTTGCAAAAAAGAGTTCTTTATTTTCGTAAGGAGTGGATCATTGTTTGGATAGAAACAACCAGTTTAAGTACATTATTGAAACAGAAGACGAACTGCGAGCGCTAATTGGTTTACCTAGTGAATTAGTAAAGAATAAAGTGATAACATATTTAGACCATCATTGTTCAAGCTTTATTTCTAAATCACCGTTTTTGGTCATTTCTACTTCCGATCATTTTGGCTATTGCGATGTTTCGCCAAGAGGGGATAGTCCAGGATTTGTGTATGTTTTAAATGAGAAATTTTTAATCATTCCAGAAAGACCAGGTAATAAACGATTTGATTCCATGCGTAACATTTTATCCAACCCAAAGGTAGGGTTGCTATTTTTCATACCTGGATTAGGAGAAACGCTAAGAGTTAATGGCAGCGCGTGTTTAGTAAAAGATGACGAGTTGCTTGAAAAAATGACGGTCAAGGGACGTAAGCCACTTGTAGGAATTGGAGTAGAAGTAGAAGAATGTTATATTCATTGTGCGAAAGCCTTTAAACGTTCGGGTTTATGGGATCCAAGTTCTTGGGCTGATCATGATACTTTGCCTTCCGCTGCTCAAATTATATTTGAACACGCCAAACTTCCAAATAGTAGTGTTAAAACAATTGAAGAAAGGCTTCAAGAAAGTTATACAAAACGACTTTATTGATGAATGTACATAGTTTAGAAAACATAATAATGTTATGTAAACTAAAAAACTTTAAAAATGATCACTTTTGAATTTTTGTGTTTAGTAGTTAGATAATCGATTTTTCGGCAGTTTTTCTTTTTAGAAGTTAAATTAAGGACAATTGTGCCGACTAGCTGACGAGATTTGTCCCATATTAGAAATGCCATCAAGTTCTCTGTAATGGAAGGGTCATAGAAAGCAAAATTAGCTAAATGACCCAACCAAACTGAGTTTCTCTACCTATTCACCCCTCATAACGGTTTCCCCAAGTAAGAGGACCCTTAACTGTTCCTCAGGAAGCTGCTGCTTTTCCCATTCACGATGCAAGCGTTCTAATGCCTCCGGGCCCGTATCGTCTGCTAATCGATAGGCACCATAATGCATTGGCACAAAGTATTTTGCTTTCAATTCGAGAAACGCTTTCACGCTGTCTTCTGGAGAAATATGTGCATCAGCCATAAACCATTCCGGTTCATATGCACCAATTGGCATAAATACAGTTTCAATGGTAAATCGTTCAGCAATCTGTTTAAAGCCAATGAAATACCCGGTGTCACCGACAAAATAAAAGGTTTCTAACGGAGTTTGAAAAATCCAGCCTCCCCAATGAGATGTATTCATGTCCCTCAATGAGCGTCTCGTCCAATGCTGGGCTGGGACGAAATGAACGGTTATTCCTCCAAGTTCAGCGCTCTCCCACCAGTTCAGTTCGGTCACCTTCTGATAACCTTTTCGGATAAAGAGGGACTTCAAACCAACTGGGACAAAGTAATGGGGATTTCCTTTTAATTTTTTCAAGGTAGGGAAATCCAAATGGTCGTAATGTCCATGAGAGACCACCACCAGGTCAATCTCGGGGAGTTCTGATAGTGAAATGCCCGGCTCTGTTAATCTCCTTTGAAACCCCATCCGCTTTGCCCACACTGGGTCTGTCAAAATATTTATGCCGTTTAGCTGAATTAAAAAGGTAGAATGTCCAACCCATGTATAAGAAGTCCGGTTTCTGTTTTCATTTATTTGGCTCACTTTTTTAGTTGGACACTGTTCAATGTTTACCGATAAATCCTTTATTTTCGTTCTTCTTTCCTTCTGCCATTTCCTCATGTCCTTAAATGATTTGTTACTTGTCACATGATCCAAATTTGCATATCTTTTCATAGTTTTCTCACCTTAATTATTTTATCAGCTCTCTTAAGTTGGAGTATAGCAATATTTCAGAGGAAATTACAATCAGGCACGAAGTTTTATCGCTATTGTTGGGTAAGTAACTCGTGGGAAATCGGATAGGTTGATCGGCAATTAAGGATAAATCACCGATCAATTGGAAAACTATTGGTGATTTCCACATTGGAGGAAAAAGGCGTTAGAAAAGAAGATATATTTACTGTACATGATAATTGAAACTAAGGCTATTTTATGAGGTGAGTGCATCATGCCAATATTAACTACAATCGGCAGCGGTCTATTTTATACCGTTCAAGGTGAGGGAACAGCATTACTATTTGTGCATCCGCCATTACTTACAAGCGCAAATTTTACCAATCAAGTGGCGGAATTGTCGCAAAAATTTAAAGTCATTACATTTGATATTAGAGGCCACGGACGTAGCCCTTACTCCCTTCAGCCAATCACGTATCAGCTCATTGCAGAAGATATGAAGCAGCTGTTGGACCATCTTGGAATCGAGAAAGCTTTCCTTTGCGGATATTCAGCAGGAGGTTCGATTGTATTGGAATTTTTACTGACTCATGCCAATCGGGCTTTAGGGGGAATTATCGTGAGCGGAATGTCAGAAGTTCGGGATAGTAATAACGTAAAAAGGATTTCAATGGCAAGGATGTTGACCAAAATAGGAGCAGTGCCGTTGCTAGGTCTCTCGGTTTCATGGAGTAATTCCAATACACTACAAATTTTCAAGAACATATATCGAGAATCACTTAAAGGAAATAGTAGGAATATTGAACAATATTACCAATATAGTTTGGAGTATAACTGTACGAATCAATTAAAAACCATTGATAAACCGATATTATTGATCTTTGGAGAAAAGGATAAAAACTTCCATCCATATGCCGTCTTGTTACATAAAAAGTTACCGAATAATGAACTGAAGTTTCTTCATGGAAAGCATCAAATTCCCACAAAAGCAGCGGTCGAGTTAAATCAATTGATTCAGAAGTTTATCCTTTCTAAACTGATAAATGGAGGAAATGCGCAGTGTTGAAAAAAATAAAGGGATGATCCACACTTAAATGGATGATCCCTCTAGCTCATAGTATTCAGCCGGAAAAATTAAGTGTACGAACGGAGAATCCGAGTAACGAAAGGCTTCCAATACTGTTCAGTCAGCTTAACCACGAAGACGGTACCATTTCCAAGGATGGCACTGCTTATAATATCCGAGGGATAGTGCTGTCCCATCCAGATACGCGATAACCCCACAAGGATAGATAATAACCAAAGGATTAAGCCCAATATTCGGTGATAAACAAACACAGAAGCCGCCAAAGCAAATGCAAGTGCCGTATGTTTACTTGGAAAGGAAGAATCTTTTTTAGATGGAACCGGCGGCAATAAATATACTCCATGATTTAAGAAAGGCCGCGGCTTAAAATAGACTAGTTTAATCATTATGCTTAGCAGATACGTTACACTCACTGTTACACAGGAAAATAGTGCAATTTTTTTATAAACATCATTGCGAAACCATAAAAGGATGAACAGAAAAAGAAAGACAAATCTAGCTCTTTTGGAAATGTTTATCATAATCAAATCTAAAATACGAAAATTCCCAGTCCATTGATTAATCGCCTTAAATACTCGATTGTCCATAGAAAAGTCTCCCTTTTTTACATTTAAAAATATTAGTGTTATTATTTCCGTCCGATTCACAAATATGTATGGTGTGAAAGTGTTTCATTAACAACTTTACACCGTTTGGAATAAAAATAAATGAATACAATTACGAGAAGGGATGGGGAGTGGACCTTCATTCCTTTAAGTTGTTTATAGGAGGGGAAAGCTTGAAAATCGAGTACGAGTATACATTCGGATTGCCAAGGAACCTTGTATGGAAGTATTTAATGGATGAAAAGGTACTCAGAAACGCACTTCCGGGCTGTAAATCGTTTGTTGAACGATCAAAAGGAGTTTACGAAGCGGATTTGGATATCAATATTGGGCCATTGCAAGATGCTATTACTCTAGAGATTCGGCTTAATGACCAGAAGCCGCCTTCCTCTTTTCGTATGAATGTGAAGGGTAAGGGCAATGTTGGCGAGGTAGTTGGAACAGCCAATATACGATTACAAGAACGGGGGAGTGACTCCCTAGTAACCTGTAAAGCTGAAGCAAAGGTTTCTGGGGCGCTGGCAGTGGCAGGTCAACGACTATTGGAGTCTGGAGCTACCAAGGGATTGAACAGTTTTTTCCAAACGGTTGAAAAAGAAATAAAAAGGACTATTTATCAAGTAAAAAAGGGAGGCAGGCGACAGTGATAATTCAAGTCATCTGCCTTTTTTATATTTTTTTACGGAAAAAACATAAAAAGCAGATTGGTTAAGCAAAGATGGTAAAATATAAATAAATTAACGATAAAAATAGGGGGAAGAAGGATGGGGTTTGTTCTATCATTTTTCAGTGTATGGATCTGTAGTTTTTTGATTGCAAGGATTTTAAGTCCATTTTCAAAAACATTCTGGAAAAATGATTTTATGATTACATCTGCTCAATCATTAATCATAACGATTTTACTAGTATATTTCTTTTAAAGATATTCTGTTGTGCTTTATAATGAATATATGCAAAGATGATTTCTATCAAAATGCTGGGTCCAGCTTAGGAAAGGTAGTTGAAAATAATGCAATCCAAAATCCATAAAATCACCACAAACCTATGGTTCGATACACAAGCCGAAGAAGCAGCAAAGTTTTATACTTCTATCTTTAATAATTCCAAGATCGGCAAAGTCACTTACTATGGAAATGAACGGCATGAAAGCCAAGGAATTTCAGAAAGGACCGTCATGACTGTGGAATTTCAACTGGAAGGACAGGATTTCGTAGCATTAAATGGCGGTCCCCAATTTAAATTCACAGAGGCCATATCATTCATTGTCAATTGTGATACACAAGAAGAAGTAGACTATTATTGGGAAAAGCTTTCCGAAGGCGGCGACGAGAATGCTCAAGTGTGCGGTTGGCTTAAAGATCAGTATGGTGTTTCATGGCAAATTGTTCCAACTGCCTTAATCGAGCTGTTAAGCGACCCTGATCCAGAAAAATCAGGCAGAGTAATGAAAGCAATGCTCCAAATGAAAAAAATTGATATTGATACTTTAAAAGAAGCGTATGAGGGATAGGATGATGATAGAATCAGTGAAGTTAAAGTTAATTAGCTAAATTCTTGGATGAAAGAGGCATACGTATGAAAATTGATTTACCTAAAATATCTGATGGATTACCTATAAGGAATTTCCAAGATATTTTATATGATGAAGATCCGGAATTTGAAATGTGTCAGGTCAGTGACTCCGTTTTTGAAAATGAAGTTGTTGGCAGGTTGCGATTATCGAATATGGTGATTAAGAATTGTCGATTCAATCATACTGATTTTAATGGTATTGACATTACTGATGTATGCTTTGAAAACTGTGATTTATCGAATGCCAATTTGAGCAAGTCTTCCATTCACAGAGTCGTATTCAAAAATAGTAAATTATTAGGCGTAGATTTCACCGAGTCACGGTTTGGAAATGTCCAGTTTGACCAATCCGTTTTAAACTTGACGGCCTTCGGAAATTCAAAGCTCGAAAAAGTAAAATTTCACGAAACGGCATTAAAAAGCACCGACTTTTTTGAATGTAAACTTAAAAGCGTTGAATTTCAGGTTTGTAATCTCAATGGGGCAAACTTTGAACAAACATCACTAAAAGGAATAGATATTAGTACCTCTACCTTTGATTCACTTACTGTATCAATGGATGATTTAAGAGGCTGCAAGGTCTCATCCTTTCAAGCGATTCAATTTGCGGCACTAATGGGGTTGGTCATCAAAGATTAGGGGATTTCGACTTAAATTTTGAATTGCTTTAACGGAAAATTGAATATGAAAAGAGTGCCAGGCACCATCCAATAATTAGAGGGTGCCTGGCACTTTTTTAATTGTGCTAATGCGCAAGCGCAGCGGATGACTTTTTTTATTATTATTCAAAGATATTCATATCACTTGATAAATAGGTAAATAATATCCAAGAGGTGATCATATGGATGAGAATAAATTAAAGCTCACATCTTCCGAAATAGGAACACTATGGGGAGAGTATGTCAATGGCACAATGACAGATGTGGTAAATAAATATATGGTTTCGATTATTGAGGACGAGTCAATAAAAGCCATTTTTGAAGATGCTATTAAGACGTTCGATAAACAAAAGCAACAAATCGTCACGTTTATCGAGAATGAAGGGTTTCCAGTTCCAATTGGATTTACTGAATCTGACCTGTTTAAATGTAAACAGAGATTGTTCACAGATATATTTTGCCTGAATTATTTGCATATCATGACATTACATGGGTTGCTTGGGCACACCACTGCATTGGCTGTTTCTGTAAGAAAAGACTTAAGGGATTTTTACGATTCATGCGATAATGACGCAAAAAGGATGTACCACCAAACCATGGAGTTATTGCTTGAAAAAGGGAATTTTCAAAGAGACCCTTTATTTTATCCAGCTACTAACCCTGAATTTGTTTCCAGCCAAGATTTCATAGACGGATTTTTCGGAAAGGGTAGAAGATTAGCTGCAACAGAAATCATTAGTATTTCTTTAAACCTTAAAAAAAGTATTATGGCTAAAACCTTATCCATCGCCTTCAGTCAAGTTGCTCAAACAAAAGAAGTACGAAAGTTTTTAACCGATTCCGAGAAAACGGCTGATGGTCAAATAAAAGCATTTTCAAAAATCATGCAATCGGATAATTTACCAGTTCCGAAATCTTGGGAAACAGAAGTGACAACATCAACGGACTCTCCTTTTTCCGATAAGTTAATGTTGTACCATATTGGTTTCTTGTTCCAAGCTGCACAAAACTATCATGGGGCTGGATTAGCATCCGCCATGCGAACAGACCTTGTAACTGCGTATGAAGGGACGATTCTAAAAAATCTTATGGTTACTAAGAAATGGTTTAACCTTATGGTACAAAATCAATGGTTAGAACAGCCTCCACTTGCTCCTAATAGAAAAGAAATCGCAAAAGAAGTGTAGAAAACAGGTCAAGACTTTAATACTGTTTTCATTTTTAGGTAGAGGGTTGGTTCACTGAGGGAAAATAATAAATAGATCACCAATTAGGGGTATAAATCGAAGTCTGGTTTTTATCCTTACTTTTATTTTTTACAGCAATAACGACCTATAAATCCTTACTTAGCTTGTAAAATCCCCTAGTAATCTGCGGTAAATTGAGAGGAAATGTACTTATACTAAAGAACCCCAATCAAAACAATTTATGAAATTATTTTTGAATATATACATAGATATTCTATGTACGTGTGTGGTATAATTAAAAAAAGATAAATTACACAAAAAGACAAGCATTATAATAATACCATAGGGAGATTAAATAGTGAAAAAGACCATTATTGGAATATCCGGTGCAATGATGATGTGCTTAATCATTGCATTAACCTATTACCAAACTTCATCTGAATCAGCACCACTAAAGATCGAGCAAATAAGCAAAGTACAAGACAATCATTCTGATCAAAGCCAACAAACCCTGTACGCTGATCAAACCATTGATTACTCTCTTCAAAACGACGAACTCAAGATTACCTTCGATAAAGGCAAAACCTGGACGTCTGTTCCAATTGCAAAAGAACAATTATTTGAAGGTGAGTATAGCGGTGATAGACAAGAGCTTATAGAAGATAGCTTTATTCTTTCAAAAGATCGTGCTGCATTTTTATATTCAAATGGCCCTGACTCGTACAGCAAGAAAATTATCTTGAAATATACGCTTGACAAAGGTAAACATTGGCAGGATGCCGTTGTATCGGAGCAATATCCCTCATTAAGGTTTCGAAAAGTAAATTTTTTAAATGAAAATTTTGGCTATGTGATTCTTTCTGGAGATCGAACGGTGTCACAGGAAATGTCCAATGTCTATGTTACCCATGATGGCGGCCAGTCTTGGAAGGAAACAAACCCATCAAATGTGACCATGTTAATAAAAAACGGTGGCTTTGTTGATGAGAATACAGCTTTCTTATCCTACGGATTTATCAATCCTGAAGAACCTGACCTTTATGTGACTGAAGATGGAGGGAATTCCTGGGTAAAAGCAACCATAAATATTCCCGATCAATATCATCAAATTTTTGTTACAGCGGAAATGCCCTTTAAAGAAGAGGACCATTTAGCCGTTCTTATTAATCAAGGGCCGAACGGGGATTATAAAGGCGGAAAAGTAAAAGGGAAGTTTCTTTCTAACGATATCGGCAAGACATGGGATTTTTCCACGGAGGTACATTCAAATGAAACAAAATAAGGATCAAATGAGAAAAATTTGCGGCTGGATACTTTTCCTTTTATCCATTGGCTTTTTCTGCCTGCAAATGGGCTACCTGTTAGTGCATAGTAGATTTCAAGTTGAATATAGTGATAATCGAATCTTTTATGTCGTCAATATCCTTTGTGTCCTTTTTGCAGGGCTGGCAATCCATTTTCTGGTTAGCATTGCAAAAAAGGCGAAAATGTTGGGCGGAGGGATGTTGCTTCTTTTTATCTTTATCAATGTGGGTCTATTATTTTATAGCAATCAGCAAATAAAAAATATTGTCAGCCTTTCTCCGAATTTAAAGCATATCTTGTCCATCAAGGAAACGACGGAAACGGGGGAGGCGATCGTCTATCGTACATACTTTGGGATTCTGGCTCGACCAAAGGAAAGATTACCCTATCCAATAACAAAAGAATATAAAGTAGACTGGTTAGCAAAAGATGTTGCGGCATTTACATATAAAGCAAAAGATGATTCAATCCACCAATACATCGGCACGTATGGTGATCGGGGTGGAGGCGGATATTATTATGTAGGCCCATCTATTTACGGGAATTGGAAGGGGAACAATACAGAGGTAATCAGTAATCAGGAGGGAATTTCGGTATTCTCCAATGGAAAGATGGAAAAATTCGATTGGGAACATATCGTACAGTTCGGCACACTTGCTGTTGTCTTAACAGCTAATGATCAGGCTGTTTGGACTATTTTCTTAAATGGAAATTTTGAGATCCATTCTGCAGCAACTGTCCCGCCAACAGGTGAAATTAGTTTATACAAAGCGACGATGGAGAAAATTGAGCCGATCAAACTATATTATAAATCTTCAAATTTCTAATTTTTAGGATCAGTCCCTCGATACCAATCGTGGGACTGATCCTTTCTTTACTTAAAGAGTATCTTTTTTAAAGCTTTTGCATATTTTTGTCCAGCACTCCAAAAATAAAAAGAAACAGCATTTCACTTTGAGATTGAAAAATACTGCTTCTTTTCATAATCCAAAAAAGTATATTTCTAATCTATTAGTGTTGGTCCTCACAATGACCTCATTTCCGTTCTATGGTGATCAAAAATTTGGAATCCATCGACAAATATCTACATATACCTGCTATAATAAAAGCAATATATGAAAGAGGTGAGAATAGATGGAAAAAACACTCAAGTTGATATTGGGAAAAATTGATGCCTTAGACCAAAAGATAACCAATATGGACCAAAGAATTACTGACATGGATCAAAGAATTACTGACATGGATCAAAGGCTAACTGTTGAACAAAAAAGACAAGGGGAATTATTACATCAATTAATTAATACCGTAGCAGCCACGAATGTAAAGATTTCCGATATTAACGAAAGGTTAGATGCCTTTGAAACGAAAGTAGACACAGTCTTAGAAGAGGTTAAAGAAATCAAAAATTCTATGGCCACAAAACATGACCTTGAATATTATGATCAAATGATTTCCGAACACTCCAGGGAAATTTACAAGTTAAAAAATAACTAAACCTCTCCAAGTAGAATCCTCTCATATACCTATTTCCAATATAATAAATTCCCCGATCCTACTGTTAATAAAGATACGGGGTTTTTTGAATTTCATTATTTTCTTCCTAGTAAAAAAAAGCAAAGCATGCAAGAATTTGTTCTTGCATGCTTTGCACCTTATTATTCAGCATGAATATCCTTTACGCGTCCAATCTTACCATCTGTCAGCCTGACTTTAATTCCATGGGGATGTGTACTTGATTTAGTGAGAATATCTTTCACGATGCCCCTGGTAAGCTTTCCCGTTTTTTGATCAGCTTTTAACACAATATCAACCTTTATCCCTGGTATTACATCTTTCCGATTTTGACCGTTCATTTAAACACCCATTTTTCTGCGTGTATTGCTGGGCTTTTTGGATTGCTGGCTTTTCAATCTTTTGGTGGAAAGGTCGCCATTCGTCTTTCCTTTATCAGCCGAGGCTGAGTTCTTTTTGTTTTCCAGCTGCTGATTCATCGCCTCTTGCAAGCTGATTTTCTTTTTTGGCTCTCCCGCTTGATTTCTATCTGTCAAAGGAAATCCCTCCAATAATCAGTATTAGGTTAGTTAAGTATAAACTATTTTCGGATATTCAGGAAATAAGAATTGTGTTTTTTCCATGTTACTTCATGTACATCTTATCACTTTTCCCAACACTCGATGAAAGGCAGTTTTTTTTAGGTTTTAATTCTTAACCCATTAAAATGATTATTTTCAAAAAACAATGCACATATTTGAACATCCATCATATAGTAATTTCTGTGTGGAGAAATATTAAGGAGGAACTAAGAACAATGAAGAACAATCAAATCATTTCATCAAGCAAAAATGAGTTCAAAAAAGGAGAGAGTGGATATAAGATAATTGAAATGAATATTTCTGATCCAACCGAAAGTTTATTTTCAATCGTCACCCCTATAAAAAAACAATAATAGAAGATTCTATAACTCGCAAAACTATCTTTTTTGTAATCATACATAGAAAGATGGTTTTCTTTATTTTTACGTGATAAATGGTATTTTAGCAAAGTCGGAAAATGATCACTCAAGATATGACGAGGTTAATAACAATAATGTAAACCTTGGCCCATAACTTAGAGGTGTTCTTGGAGTTGTCTAGGATATCCAGGCAATAATGAAAGTGTGGTTAGTAAATATCAATTAACAATTTAATACCTATCGACAAATATTTACATTAATTGCTATAATACCACATGAAGGAGGTGTGTAACATGGGACCAACACTTGATGTGATTTTGGAAAAACTAGACAACATGGATCAAGAAATAAAAAGACATGAGGGCATGTTACACCAATTAATGGAAACAGTTGAGGCCACGAATGTAAAAATCTCCAAAACGAACGAAAGAATAGTTAGCCTTGAAAATAAAATAGATTACCTAGAAAACAAAGTAGACACTCTCATTTAAGATAAATAGAGATCAAAGATTCTATGGCTACAAAACATGACCTTGGATATTATGATCAAATGATTTCCGAGCACTCCAGGGAAATTTATAAGTTAAAAAACAAGTACTTCACTCCAAAAGATTACCTCATAATCATTTTTTTACTTATTAGAAGTTACCATCGTTCAAAAGAATAATTATGAAATTCTTTTAAAATCTTTATTCATACAGGATTGCTTCAATTTTTTACTTTTCAACAAATTTTTAATATCAGAGATGTTATCGTATGAAAGTTGAATATAAAAGTAATTAACATACTCTAAAACTGCAAAGATATAAATAAAGAATGCAATTGTCAATCCACCTTTTGGCAATGATTGATACCATATTATACAATCAAAAATGAACGCAATGCTTGAGGTGATAATCAAGATTAAATTCAGTTTTTTTAAGAGATGTAACTGTCGAACTATCTTAAGCGGAGTTATCGACGTTTTCTCATTTCTCAGTCGTTTTAATTTTGCATACCAATACATCGTTCCTTGGAGTAAAAGAAACTCTAAAAGGATAAAAGATACCCAAAATGAATATAAAGAATACAATTGTAGGTTAGGATATACATAATTAATTAAATAACCGACAAAAACAAAAACAACTACAGAAAATAATTCGCCTGAATATAAATATGATAGTCTTTTTTCTAACTTTTTCTTCAACTTTACTACTCACTCCCTGCCCATTTCTTTACTTAGGCAACTTATTTTTTCTTTCATTATAGATCCTATTTTAACAAATATTTCTAATAATCTTTTATTTTTTATTCATAAGACATAAATAGTGTGAATAAACATCAAAATAGTGTGGTCATTTTTTACCGGGAGGAAAAAAGATGAATGATGTCTTTGAGGGGACAGCAAGATTTGAACATCGTTTTTGGCTTCAAATATTAGGTGATCATTCAAGGTTTATTTATGAAGCTCTTGCACCCGTTCAGGATGAGGAAATTGAAAAGGCTTCAAATTTTATTAGAGTATTTGACACACTTTTAGAACGGGCCAAAACTGCTGATTTGGTGCCATTAACAATTGAATCTGAATCAGAAGTAATAAAATTACGGGAATTTAAATTAGAATTAATTAAAAAACACCTTATCGGAAAAATCAAAATTCATCTTTCACCTACATTTCTTAATCATATGGTAAATGAATTAGAAGAATATTTAAGGATTTTGAAACACCTTAAAGCAGGGGAAGTCCCTCCTGTTTACCATGAACTACATCATCATCTTTTATGGTTATCAGATGCTGCAGGTCATTCAGAAGCAATTTCCACCAATTTAGACGCTGTTGAACAGAAATTAAGGGAGAAAAGTAATGCATTTAAGAAGGCTTTTGAAGATTTTTACCTAAAAGCAGTAGAACTAGCGGGATATTTAAGAACCAATTTGACTACGTTTCCAGCTTTGTCAAAAATGAACGTAGACACCCAGTTAGAAATAAAATTATTTCAAAATTTTTTACATGAACTTGAGGAACTAGAACTAAGTAATCAAGCATTAGGAACATTCGCACCGTTAATGGCGGATCATATGTCACGTGAAGAATGTTATTATCTAATGAAGTTAGCAGAATCAGCGAATCTTGATTCTCCAATCTGTGATCCAACTAAACCTCGACTGAAGAGTTGATAATTAATAATATGATAAAAAAGCCCGCATCTATAATTACTAAGTAATTTAAGATACAGGCATCCTCTATTGGTTTTTTCGACAAGGGTTATTCTTTTTTTAATCTTCCTGCCTTCTTGGCAGCTTCTTTTAAGATGACTTCGATTTGGGCGTTCACACTTCTAATTTCATCTTCCGCCCATTTTTCCAACACTTCATATAATTTAGGGTCAATGCGAAGCGGAAATGATTTTCTTTTCGTCATTTACGACACAACCTTAATAAATGCTTCCTGTATTGATTATGGGCTGCGTTCCTTTCTCGGAAACAATGGCGACCATTAGGTTATTAACCATCTGCGCCTTTTTCTCTTCATCGAGCTCGACAATTTCTTGTTCCGCAAGCTGGTCAATCGCAGCTTTTACAAGGCCTACGGCACCGTCGACAATCACTTTACGAGCAGATAAAACAGCTTGTGCTTGTTGTCTTTGCAGCATGGCAGAAGCGATTTCTGATGAATAGGCGAGATGCATAATCCGTGCTTCGATGACATCTACCCCAGCAACTTCCAATCTCTTTTGTAAATCATAAACAAGGACATCAGCTACTTCATCACTATTTTGACGAAGGGTAAATGTGTTTTCAGTATTATTGAAGGAATCATATGCGTAGGTGCTCGCAATATGACGAATACCGGTTTCGCTTTGAATTTGTACGAATTTTTCATAGTTTTCTACATCATATAAAGCTTTTGCGGCATCCCTTACTTTATACACAACAACGGCGGCAATTTCAATTGGATTACCTTCTAGATCATTTACTTTTAACTTCTCGCTGTTAAAATTTGTCACACGCAAGGAAACGCTCCGTTTGAATGTAAATGGAATGGTTGCCCATAATCCTTGATCCCGAATGACTCCGAGATAGGTTCCAAAGAACGTTAATACTTTTGCTTCGTTTGGCTGAACAATTGTTAAACTTGTGGCAATAATTAAGCCAATAAGGATGACAACGATTCCGGTTATTTTCTCCGGCATAGTTCCGGTAACGGTTAGAAAAATTCCTAGACCAATACACAAAAGCGCGATAATAAGTGCTACAAAACCATTCATTTTAAAAATTGATTTTTCCTTCATTGGTTCTCCCCCTTTTAATAAAAAGTGATATAAAAGTGATATCACATTTATATCATAATACAAGTGCTAAGAAAAGTAAATTATTTTATTTATTACCAATGTTTGTCACAGCGGAATTACCCGACCTAAGCATTCCTGAAGCAGTTCATTGGAATTCTAAAGGAAAACAAGGTAATCTGTAACAGTATATTTTTATAGCGGTAGGGGAGTTGGATGAATGGAGACATCAAGCAATAAACAGTCGATGATTGTGGGACTTTTGCTGGCAGGAACTTTTATTGCCATTCTGAATCAAACACTGATGATTACAGCAATACCTCCGATTATGGATGAAATGAACATTACCGCAAATAGTGCACAATGGCTGACGACTGTCTTTATGCTGGTGAATGGGATCATGATTCCCGTCAGTGCCTTTTTGTTAGAACGTTTTACCACGAGACAGTTGTTTATCTCGGCGATGAGTATTTTCGCCGTCGGAACCGTTGTCGGTGGGATCGCCCCTAATTTTGAAATTCTCCTTTTAGGAAGGGTTATTCAATCAATTGGTGCAGGTGTGATGCTGCCGTTAATGACAACCGTATTTTTACTGATCTTTCCGGTCAATAAACGCGGGGCCGCAATGGGGCTTGTAGGGCTTGTGATTTCCTTTGCACCGGCCATCGGACCAGCATTGTCGGGTTGGGTTACCTCGCATTTTTCATGGAGGGTGTTATTTTTTATTATCTTACCTATCGCTCTTATCGATATTTTTGTCGCATATCTTTTCTTGAAAAATGTCACAGAGGTCTCTAGACCAAAAGTGGATGTCCTATCCATTCTATTATCTTCATTCGGTTTTGGCGGGCTTCTTTATGGATTTACTTGTGCTGGAAATTACGGTTGGACCCATGCAGCAACCCTTCTTTCACTCGCAATTGGCGGTGTATCCTTGCTAGTATTTATTTTCCGTCAATTAAGACTGAAACATCCGATGCTGGAATTCCGTGTTTTTTCCTTTTCGATTTTCCCGTTCGCCATTATCATTGGAATGATTGGTTTTATGGGCTTAATTGGAGCGGAAACGATTATCCCGCTCTTTATGCAGAATATGAGGGGATTTTCTGCCTTTGAGGCAGGTCTGGCGTTATTGCCTGGTGCACTGATTAGTGGGTTCATGTCACCGATTGTTGGAAGAATATTTGATAAATTCGGTGCGAGATGGCTAGTGATGATCGGCTTAACGATTATGACAGCAGTTTCGTTTGCTTTTACCAATTTAGGTCCAACGACCTCAATGACCTATATTACAGTACTTTACGGAATTCGTATGTTTGGTCTTTCGATGGTCATGATGCCGGTCGCAACAGCTGCCTTGAACCAGTTACCAAAACGATTAATTCCTCACGGTGCTGCTATGGATAATACGATGAAAATGATCGCAGCCTCCGTAGGGACCGCCATTCTGGTAACGGTCATGACGACAACAGCGGAAGGAGCGAAACAGCGCCCTGACATTGCCAATCCGGATATGTACGGAGCGAATATCGCCTTCATGGTGGTTTCCGTTCTTTCCTTACTTGGACTAATCCTCTCCTTTTTCATTAAGCATAACCGACAGGCCGAAGATGAAGAGGATGGAAGAAGACAAAGAAACGTAAGTGTAAAACTCCAAGAGTAACAAAGGAAATCGAAGAAACATAAACAACGATTGACCCGACAAAAAAGTACCAGGCGCTGTCCTTATAGGGGAGTACCTTGTACTTTTTTGCGGTTGTACCTTTTTCTTGAGGATGAATTCAGGCCGGAGAATGAAGGTGAATAAACATTTATTTTAGGCAAACGATATATAAGGTAGATAAGGAAAAGGAGATATTATCGATGAAGCCATATAAAATGACCAACATGATCATAGATGATGATTTTGCTGTAGAAGAGTATGTAACTGCGGAATTTACCTACAATCAAAAAACTTATAGCATTACTTTTAAAAAAGCTGATCTTGAAATCATCAATTCCTGGGTCTTTGAGAATGGTACCTCATTTCCAGCGTATGTCCCAGAAGATATAGTCGAATCGATTAGAGAAGATGTTAAAAAGAGAATGTAGGTTGCCGATGATTATTTATAAAAGTATAGTGATTTCTATCAATTTATTTTGATAGATTTTTTTTTTTACAAAGATACTTGTCTATATCTAACTACTGTATGAGGGATAAATACATTTCCCTAGTCATTAAAACTTGACGAGTAGCAAAGATTTAGTTTAATCTTAATATCCCATGTTTTCAAAATTATCTAGAGAGGTGACGAGTGAATAGGATGAGTGCCAACGATCATGTATCTGTCCGCGACCATAAAGACTATCAAACAGAAGTGGAACGCTTAGAGTTTACAAAGGAATATATACGAACCGTTATAGAGATTTCTAAGGGGAATAAAGAATTTTTCGTTGAAAATATGAAACAAGCGTTTGCTGATCTGGACCCTCAGGATAGTAGTACGAGCTACACGGACCTCCTCGCAAATGCAAGATTTCTTGAATTAGCTGAAAGTGAACTGAAAAGGCTAGAAAGTGTGATAGGCAAACCATATTTTTCAAGGATCGATTTTACGAGCAATAGTACGAAAGTGGAAGAAACTTTGTACATAGGCAAGGTATCATTGTTTGACCGTGTGACACAGCAGCCCATTATCGTGGATTGGAGATCACCGATTGCCAATGTCTACTATGATGGCCGGCTGGGAGATGTGTCATATGATGCATATGGTGAGACACAAACCGGTTACTTAGCATTAAAGAGGCAGTATGAAATCGTCGAAGGATTATTAAAAGACATCCGAGATATCGATTTGACTACACACGATGAGCTTTTACAGAAATCTTTGTCAGGTAAAGCAGACAATCGATTAACTGAAATCGTTGCAACCATTCAAAATGAGCAAAATGAAGTGATCCGGGCATCACTGAAGCACCCCATTATTGTTCAAGGGGCCGCCGGAAGCGGGAAAACAACCATCGCACTCCATAGAATATCCTACTTTCTCTATACCTTTGGGTTTCAATTTCCTCCAGAAAAATTAATGATTCTCGCACCCAACCGACTGTTTATTGATTATATCTCAGCCGTTTTACCCGAACTAGGAGTAAACAAAATTAATCAAACCACTTTTATCGATTTTATGAGAAGCTGCTTGGGGCAGAAACTAAAACTATTTTCTCCAAATACAAAACTAATGAAGCTCCTTGAAAGTAACGGAACATCAAAATCAATCCAATGGGTTTCCAGCTACAAGGGATCACTCGAATTTAAGTCATTAATCGATCATTATGTAAAGGAATTGGAAGGTAATCTTGCGCCTACAGAGGATTTTAGAATTGAAAAATCCATTCTTTTGAAAGGTCAAAAGCTTAAAAACCTATTTTTAAAAGAATATACATACTTACCAATCTATAAAAGGATAAGTAAAATAAAATCCTTATTAGAAGATGATTTGAAAAAGAAAAAAGCCATTATGCTAACAAACCTTAATAAGAAATACGATGATGCTTTAGACCAGGTTCTTTACAGCAGGAGGCTCGATCCGGAAAGAAGAAAGCAAAAAGTGATCATGCTGATGGACAGGAAAGAAGAAAGATTGAAACAGGTGGAGCAGGAGGCAAAGACAGCGGTAAAAAAATATATGGATGCGTTTATCATGAAAGATATATTTACCTTATACAAGGAATTGATGTCATCGCCTGAATTGATAAAAAAGCATTCGACTTCTCTCACAGATCAAGAATGTAAGGTGCTAAGTAAATATTGCCAGCGGATCTTTGGTCGAGACGCATACGAACTGGAGGATTTAGCCCCGATCTTTCATATGAAGGCAAAATTGGAAGGAATCGATGAAAAATATAAAATGCGGAGTATCTTTATCGATGAAGCACAGGATTACAGTTATTTTCAATTTGCCGCATTAAAAGAAGGCTTTAATACAGACTTGTTTACCATTGTGGGAGATTTAGCACAAGGAATTCATTCTTATCGCGGCTTGAATAGTTGGGCACCAGTATTGAAGGATATCTTCCCTAATGCGAATTATCAATCCTTACAAAAAAGCTATCGAACGACTGTTGAGATTATGAATTTAGCAAACGATATCCTTCAGTTGATCGACCAAGACCTGCCAAAGGTCGAACCCGTCATTCGACATGGTCAAAAACCACACTTTAAAACGATTGACCCTACGAATCTGGAACAGGTTAGGCTGCAGCTGGAACAAGATATTGCCGCACTCATAGCGGAAGAGCTTCACTCCATTGCCATCATTGGTCGTACCGAGAGAGAATGTCAAAGAATTCATCAACTCTTTGAAAATAGCCATCTTCCGATTCAATTATTAGAGGAAAAGCAAGAGATGAAGAAGGGACATATCGTGATCTTACCTTCTTATTTATCGAAAGGGCTGGAGTTTGATGCCGTTATGATTGTATGCTTGGAAGAACGATACTCAAAGGTAGATCTGGATGTCAAATTGTTGTACGTGTCCATGACAAGACCGATGCATCGATTGTATTTATACGGAAGAGGTCCATCAGACTTTTTATTACATCATGCGAACGATATACATTTCGATGCGTAAAGGGAAACTTAGATATTTTTATAAAAGAGCAGGTCCCTGGCTAATCGGAGCTCAGGTACCTGCTTTTTCCGTTCAAGATGGTTGAAAAAAGTGAATGAACATGTAAGTCCCATAAGGATAATTTGTATAAATATCTAAGGAGTGTTAGCCAAATTAACACTCCTTTGAATTAATCATGATTCTTTTTATTTTGAAGTACTAGTCTTACCCATAAACTTTAAAAGATCAGTTAACAGAGTACTAAAGCTAGACAGATGTTCATGGATTCTGCCTGGGTATTCTCGTTCAATAAACTCAATGGTATCGTTAGCGGTATGCCATACACCACCAAATTTAACGGTTTGATCATAACCATCCAGTGCTCCGATTTCCCAGTTGGTTGCCTCTAAATATCCGTATGGTATACCAAGATTTTTGAATGGTGCATGATCACTCCAATCACCGGTTGTACCTGCAGGATAAACGGGATTCAAGCCGGGATTTGTCCCAACATGTAATTTCTTCTTTTTTACAATTTCCAAGGCCTGATCACGGATGAATCCAGCATGTCCAAGACCACCATAGACATACATCTTATCTCCGACTGCAAGACTATCCATATTTATCATACCAATTGTATTTTTAATTTCAGCTGGCGTCATATTGGCTGCGTAGTAATTTGAGCCTCTTAAACCGGTTTCTTCCGCCCCAAAGGCGATGAACACAATGGAGTAAGGTGTAGGAATATTTTTTAGCACTTCAGCCACTTCTAATAAAACTCCGACACCTGAAGCATTATCATCAACCCCGCGTCCAACAGAAACAGAATCATAATGCGCTCCAACAATGATCTGTTTACTTGATTTTCCAGGTTTATACGCAATAACGTTAGAGGAGTTGGTTGTCGTTCCTCTTCTTATGTAGCTAAAATCTTGTACGGTTGTTTCAAATCCGATTCGTTGGAATTGACCTTTAATATATTGTTCTGCTTTTCGCTCATTGTCCGTTCCAGCTACCCTTGAACCAATTTCATATGCTAAGTATTTCATGTGTTCATATGCCATTGCCCCGTTTTTATGTACTAGGGAAGGTTTGTAGGAAACAGTTTCAGCAGAAGCACCCCCAACAATCGTCAAAAGACTAAATATCAAAGCGATAAATGACATAGTTATTTTCTTCGTCATTTCTTTTGTTCCTCCTATATTATTATTTATTTAATATAGATTAATAGATTCTTTATTAAGTAACAATAGATATGACAAAAGGTATCAAAATGTGGCAAAATGTGTATTTATTAAAAAGAGATGATTCCAATCTTATGGGTATACAAAATAAAACGCTCCTTTTTAAAAAGGAGCATTTCTCAAGTAATATGACCTAAAAGGGGATTAATCCACTTTTAATGATTTCTTTATCAGTAAATATTGTTCCATCTCTTTCAGGAGTTGAAATAACTGGGCTCTCGCTTCAAATTCATCCCTTGATGCTGGGAGAGGTTCTTCCTTAAATTGATTTTGCAAATCACTCAGACGATTTAAATAATGCTTTGCCGTGTTTCCTGGGTGAATGGCCTCGCTTAATTCTTCAAGAAAGTCCGCTATCATATATCGTTGGGTGACAAGCAGGTCAATGGATGTCACCATCGGCAGGATCCGTTCAATAATCTCAAATTGTTTTTCACGCGTCTTGAAATAATGGTAGTAATAATCTTGTGTTCGCAGAAAATGGTTTTGGACATCCCTAAACGCTAAGCTTTTGGCTTCCTCCAGCAAGCGGGCCGTTTCAATGATTTCATTTCCCAGCCAACGGCTTTCATTGGTCCGAAGGTAAGAGACCATTTCTTGAAAGATCGTTCGGAAATTTTCTTCGATCTCCACTTGATATTGTTTCAATTTAGCATCGAGGCTCGGCATATATAAATTGACAAGAAGAGCAACTCCAATTCCAATCGCAATAAGAGCGATCTCGTTGAATACAATTCCAAGCGTTATGTTTTTGCCTGTGTAAAGATGAAGAATAATGACCGAACTAGTTACAATCCCTTCACTTACTTTAAAACGGACGGTAAGCGGAATAAAGGCCAAAAGCAGCAATCCGAGCACAACCGGATGGTAGGAAATCGTTTCAAAGAAGATAAATGAAAAGCAAATGGCCAGCATACAGGCAAAAAATCTGGCATATGCAGCATGCAGCGATTTTTTCTTGGAGTTCTGCACACAAAGAATTGTTAAAATACCTGCGGAAGCAAAGAAATTCAAGCCGAAAAATTGCGCAATACTAATCGCAGCTGCGGCTCCAATAGCAGTCTTGACAGTTCGATAACCGATTTTTAATGAGAACATATCATACCTCTAATCATTCATGTATCTTACATAGTATATATAAAATGGCCGAAATCATCTAGTTAATACAGGACTTTACCTTAAATAATCAAGAGATCTTAATGTTCTTTAGGAATAAAAGGGAAACACAAAATAATTATAGAATATTTAGTATATCCGAATTTACAGAAACAGAAGTATTCTTAAAAAAGGGAGGATTATATGAATAAGAAACTGTACAGAGAATTTGAGTTTTCGGACACAGGAATCTCATTGTATGAAAGTAATCACCGTAAAGGAAAGTTTGTATCTGACCATTATCATGATCATTTTCAAATCCTTTATGCTCTTGAAGGAGAAGGAGAAATTACCCTGGATCGAAAGGCCTATGATTTTTCGAAAGATAAGGTTGTCCTAATCAATCCAAATTGTATCCATTCCATTAGGGCGACAAACAAATTAACGGTGCTAGTGATCGCATTCTCCATTCCTTCTATGAAAATGGCTTTACAGGAGGAATTATTAGCTTGCATGCAAAAGAAATCAAGGCATTTTGAAATGGATTTGATCACAGCAAGTGAAATACGGCCTTTATTCAGAAAAATGCTCTATGAACAAAAAAATGAGGACTTTTTTGGCAAATTGTCCATGCCTGTTTATCTAATAGAGATAATAATTTTGTTGTTGCGACAACAGGACCTTACTTTTGTACAAGATGCCAATGATATTCGTTCCATTCAGATGAAGGAGTACATAGAGAGAAATTATTTTGAAAATATTACGGCCGAAAGTCTTTCAACTCTTTTTGGAATATCAACAAGGTACATGAATGATATTTTTAAACGAAAGTTTCATGAAACACCATTACAGTATTTGCAAAAAATAGAGTCAACCAAGCGAAAGAACTACTATTGCAAACGGATCAAGATATTGTTTCGATTTGCTTTGAGGTAGGGTATGAAACATTATCCACCTTTTATCGCACATTCCGAAATTTAGTTGGAATCTCCCCAAATAAATACCGTTTATCTGGTCAAAAGTCTCCAAGTAATTCCAATACAGTGTCTTAAGATGCAAGACAAACGATGGAAAGATATGTGTCTCCAAAATTAAGAATTTGTTTCTCAAACTCATAAGACTTTAATTGACGGAAAATTCAAAATAGAGACAAGAGAAAAAACATTTTTTCAAGGAGGACTTAGAGGTATGAAAAAAAGATGGGGAATTTTTTCAATCAGTATTCTTTTACTCATAATGTTGGTTGCAGGCTGTAGCTCGACAACCAAAACTGAAGGCAGCGGGAACAAGGAAAAAGGTGAAAAGAAGGAATATACTATTAAATTTGCTCATGTTGTAAGCGCATCAACTGCTAAAGGAAAGGCCGCAGAAAAATTTAAAGAATTATTAGAACAGAAAACAGACGGACAGATTAAAGTCGAGGTTTATCCGGAATCACAGTTAGGTGCCGACCAGGAAATCACCGAACAAATGCAAGCTGGGACCATTCAAATGAACGCTCCGTTTACAGGAGTTTTGCCTTCCTTTGTTAAACAATTTGAAGTATTTGACCTTCCATTTTTATTTAAGGATCGAGAACATGTCAAGAGAGCAGTAAACGGAAAACTTGGTGAAATCTTTAACCAGCATTTAGAAAAACAAGGACTAAGAGCAATAGGCTATTGGGATGGTGGATTTAAACACTTAACGAATTCTAAGCATTCCATTAAATCCCCGGATGATTTAAACGGTCTTAAGATGCGAGTGTCCCAAAGTCCATTGTTAATTTCTCAATTCAAAGCGATGGGTGCTGGAGGGGTATCAATCGACTTTGCTGAACTGTATACAGCCCTACAAACAAAGACAGTTGATGGGCAAGAAAATCCATTAAGCAATATCGTAAGTAAGAAATTCTATGAAGTTCAAGATTATTTAACTCTAAGTGCACATGGATATATGGCCTATCCGTTAATAATTAGCAACAAATTCTATCAAGATCTCCCTGCTAATCTACAAAAAACTGTCGATGAAGTAGCAGCCGAGGTCACAGATTGGCAGTGGGGACAAGCTGCATCAGATGAAGAGGTATACATGAAAACATTAAAGGAATCTGGAATTGAGATGACAGAGTTATCAAATTCAGAAAAAGAGGCTTTCGTTAAGGCAACTAGCAAGGTTTACGATGAATTTAAGAAAAGTGTAAGCGGCAGCCAAGAACTGCTGGATGCAATTAAGGATGCAGAAAAATAAAAGATTTCTAGTTTATCTAAGGAATGAAAGGACGGCTTATAGCCGTCTCTTTTTCGAGGGAGGGTCAATCAATGAAAAGACTTCATCAAATGTTGAATCACTTAGAAGAATATGTGGGAGTAATTTTCCTTATTTTTACTTCATTGTTAGTGTTCGTACAGGTCGTGTTGAGATATGTATTTAATTACTCGTTATCTTGGTCAGAAGAGGTCGCAAGATATTTAATTGTTTGGTTTATCTTTATCGGAAGTAGTATTGCTGTAAGAGAAAAGGCCCACGCCACAATGGATGCGCTTGTAACGTATTTACCTGAAAAGGGGAAAAGGATCTTTTCGTTGTTAACCAATTTACTATGTATTGTTTTTTGTATCGTATTGATTTGGTCTGGAAGTACGATGGTTTCTGGGGTTATAGAATTTGGTACAGTCACACCATCAACTGGTATGCCAATGTATATTCCATACTTAGCGGTACCTGTTGGTGCTAGTTTAATGTTGATTCGCTTTATCCAGCTTCTCATTCATAATATGAAAATCTTTTGGCCGACAAACCATATCGTTCCTCCAACAAAAAAGGAGGCATCAAAGCTATGATGTTACTACTATTATTTATCCTCTTGCTTTTATTAGGAGTTCCTATTGCCATTGCAATTGCGCTAAGTACTATTGTTGCCATATTTCAATCGGGTGTTCCCATTGTCACCCTAGCTAGATCGATGTTTTCTGGGGTTGATTCCTTTTCGCTCATGGCCATTCCCTTCTTTGTCTTTGCCGGAGATTTAATGTTGGCCGGGGGAACATCCAAGCGGTTAATTGATTTTACGAAAAAATGGGTCGGCTGGACAACCGGCGGCCTTCCCATAGCCGGTGTTCTTTCATCCATGTTTTTTGCTGCATTATCCGGTTCGAGTCCGGCAACGGTTGCGGCCATTGGGGGAATTATGATTCCTTCTCTGAAAGAAGCTCGTTATTCCGAAAAATTCTCGGTTGGTTTAATGTGTGCATCTGGTTCCTTAGGAATTATCATTCCGCCCAGCATCACGTTTTTAGTGTATGGCTCTGTAGCAGAGGTCTCAATCGGTAAGTTATTTATCGCAGGAATTCTTCCAGGAATTTTTATTGGTCTCGTACTTATGGTTGTGGGGTTTGTGATTGCAAAAAAACAAGGACATAAGCCGGATCCAAGACCCACAGGAAAAGAGTTATGGTCATCTTCCGTATCAGCCATTTGGGGGATCTTGATGCCATTGATTGTACTTGGAGGCATTTACTTTGGTGTATTTACCCCGACTGAAGCAGCTGCAGTAGCAATTGTTTACAGCATGATTGTTGGCTTCTTTATCTACAAAGAACTAACGATTAAAGAATTATTCGCTGTGACTAAAAGATCGATCATAACTTCTGCCATGATTATGTTCGTGATCTCCGCTTCAAAGGTATTTAGCTGGTATTTAACCTATGAACAAATCCCTTCTACAGTGGCGGGCAAACTTCTTGAATATGCTGCAACACCATTTATGTTCTTAATTATTGTAAATATCATCTTGTTAATTGTTGGTATGATTATGGATTCCAGTGCAGCAGTATTGATCTTGGTTCCATTATTTTTACCGGTTGTGTTGGAAATGGGGATTGATCCCATCCATTTTGGCGTCATCATGATTGTCAACCTCGCCATTGGAATGCTAACACCGCCATTTGGATTAAACCTGTTTGTGGCTTCGGGAATTAGTAAGTTGTCGTTAGCGGGAGTAACAAGAGGAACATTGCCATTTATCTTGGTTCTGATTGCCGCTTTGTTGGTTATAACTTATGTACCTCAGATATCCCTTTATTTAGCAAATAATGTGTATCAATAATAATGGCTGCGACACCTCTTCTTCGTAACGGGAAGAGGTGTCGTCATGTCAACCTGGAGTAGCATCGTATTGAATCACCTCCGATATTGCAAATTTCCTTCCGATATGAATGAGATAATCATTAGATGATTTTTTAGAATAAGAGTAAGCCAAAGAGCTAGCTAGTGATTTTTGTATAGTCAGGTAAAAGGAGGAATTAAAGTATGGCTGTTAAACATGTCGGTATAATTATGAATGGTGTAACAGGAAGGATGGGAACAAATCAGCATTTGGTCAGATCGATAGTTGCGATCCGTGAGCAAGGCGGGGTTGCCCTGTCAAATGGAGATATAATTATGCCAGACCCGATTCTAGTAGGCAGAAATAAAGATAAGCTGCAGGCTTTAGGAGAGAAATACAACATCTCCCGTTGGAGTACGAATTTTGATGAGTGTTTAGCTGATCCGAAGAATGCCATCTATTTTGATGCACAAACAACCGTAAGGAGAGCAGATGCGATTCGAAAGGCTATTAAAGCTGGAAAACATATTTATTGTGAAAAACCAACTGCCACTAGTTTAGAAGAATCTCTCGAATTAGCAGAATTAGCCTATCGAGAAGGTGTGAAAAATGGAGTAGTCCAAGACAAGTTATTTTTACCAGGACTTTTAAAATTAAAAAGATTAATAGACTCAGGCTTTTTCGGAAGAATTTTATCTGTTCGAATGGAATTTGGGTACTGGGTATTTGAGGGGGATTGGCAGGCGGGCCAGCGCCCTTCCTGGAACTATCGTAAGGAGGATGGCGGTGGGATTATCGTTGATATGTTTGCCCATTGGCGTTATGTCCTTGATAACTTATTTGGTGAGGTGAAATCTGTTTCATGCTTTGGTGCAACCCATATCCCTAAACGTCTGGATGAGAATGGTGACACCTATGTTTGCACGGCTGATGACGCAGCCTATGCAACCTTTGAGCTTGAGGGTGGAATTGTCGCCCAAGTAAACTCTTCCTGGACTGTCAGAGTGAACCGCGACGATCTTCTAACCATTCAAGTGGATGGGACAGACGGTAGTGCTGTTGCCGGATTAAGGGATTGCAAGACGCAGCATCGTGTGAATTCGCCAAAACCAGTATGGAATCCTGACATTGAAAATCCATTTACGTTTACCGAACAATGGCAATCGGTTCCTGAAAATCAACTCTTTGATAATGGTTTCAAAGTACAATGGGAGCTATTCTTAAAACATGTTGTTGCTGATGAGCCATTTCCTTGGAACCTATTAGAAGGAGCCAAAGGGACGCAGTTGGCAGAATTAGGCCTTCAATCATGGGAGGAACGCCGTTGGATTGATGTGCCGGCATTAAGCTTGGGGGTGAAACAGAGTGGGGAAGCTGTTAACACTGCCAAGTAAAAGCGGTGGTAAGTATCAATATGTTGTTGGAAAATCAGGTGCATTTTCCATTCCAAAGGGTCAATTTAAAAGTAGAATCGCCTTTTCAGCTGCCCATGTAGTTTGTGATCCGTTTGAAAATACCGACCCTGTCTTACAAGCAAAAGTAGATTGGGAGAATACGCTGGCATACAGACGTCATCTTTGGTCGCTTGGTCTGTCAGTGGCTGAGGCAATGGACACTGCCCAACGTGGTATGGGCCTAAATTGGGACATGGCCAAAGAATTGATTAAACGGTCGGCAGCAGAAGCAAAGTCAGTGGGAGGTCGAATTGCTTGTGGAGCTGGAACGGACCAGCTTCGCCCAGGTCCTTCCGTTACCTTGCATGATGTTCAGTCTGCCTATGAGGAGCAATGTGAGTTCGTCGAAAAAAATAATTCACAAATTATTTTAATGGCAAGCAGAGCGTTGGCCGAATGTGCTCAAGGTCCTGATGAATATGAAAGAGTGTATGCCAATATTTTACGGCAAGTTGCTAAGCCAGTCATTCTTCACTGGTTAGGTGACATGTTCGACCCAGCCCTGACAGGGTATTGGGGATATAAGAACTTGGATGACGCAATGGAAATTTGCCTTAATGTCATATGGGATAATAAAGAGAAAGTAGACGGTATAAAGGTATCCTTACTTGATGCTGACAGGGAAATCGAAATGCGCAGATTACTTCCACCAGGAGTTAAAATGTATACAGGGGATGATTTTAACTATCCAGACCTAATCAAAGGGGATAACCGCGGATATAGTCATGCTTTGTTAGGCATTTTTGATGCAATCGCTCCTGCAGCAGCAGCAGCACTACATGCACTGGACGATGGGGACATCGAAAGATATAACACGTTATTGGAAAAAACAGTCCCTCTATCAAGGCATATATTTCAAGCACCAACTTATTCCTATAAAACCGGAATCGTTTTTATGGCTTATCTAAATGGCCATCAATCCCATTTCAGAATGATTGGTGGTGCCGAAAGTGCCCGGTCGATTGTCCACTTGGCGGAATTATTTGTGTTAGCAGACCAGGCGGGCCTGCTCTCAGACCCAGATCTTGCCATGGAAAGGATGAGTTTGGTTTTGAATGTAGCAGGTATTCGTCAGGAGGAAATGTATAATGGAAAATCTTGAGCAATTAAGTTTAAACCAAATTACGACAAACGAATGGAATCTTCGTGAGGCGATTGAAGGCTGCGCACGAGCAGAGATTCCTTGGATTGCCCCATGGCGTCATAGAGTAGAAGAGTTAGGGTTATCGACCAGTAAACGGTTAATAAAAGATGCCGGTCTCAAGGTTTCTAGTTTATGCCGCGGGGGAATGTTCCCGGCTGCAACGACTATTGAGCGGCAGAAAAGGATGGATGATAACAAAAAAGCGGTGGAAGAAGCTGCGGAGCTAGGAACAGACGTGTTGGTTTTGGTGTGCGGCCCATCACCTGACCGAGATATTATCGTGGCGCGTGAAATGGTCGCAGAAGCGATTGCCCAATTGGTGCCGTTTGCTGAATCGTATGGTGTGAAATTAGGGATTGAACCATTACACCCGATGTACGCGGCTGAACGATCGGTGATTGTATCATTAGATTTAGCCAATTCGCTTGCGGAATCTTACAGACCTGAACAAGTGGGTGTTGTTGTTGATGTCTTTCATGTATGGTGGGATCCGGATTTATATAACCAAATCAATCGTGCTAAAGGGAGAATCCTCGGTTTCCATGTATCCGATTGGCTTGTCCCAACACCAGATATGTTAAAAGGCCGTGGAATGATGGGTGATGGGGTCATTGAAATAAGCCGTATACGTCAAGCTGTGGAAAAGACAGGCTACAATGGCCCAATTGAAGTGGAAATCTTTAATGAACAAATTTGGAACCTCCCCGGTGATGAAACGGTTCAGCTCATAAAAGATAGATATTTAAAGCATGTCTAAAGTACAGAGCAGAATAAAGGTGCCTGACCCCCAGTGTGCTAAAGCGTTAGCGCGTCGGGGGTCAGGCACCATTTTTTAAGGGATGAAAAAGCAGGCAGCGGTGAAAAGAAACGTGTTCTTATGCCCGTGGTGGATGGAAAAAGCAGGTGGAGGTAAAAAGAAACGGGTTCTAATGCCCGTAGGGGATGAAAAAAGCGGGCAACGGTAAAAAGAAAGATACAGCCCAAAATTTTCTTTAATGGTTTCCATTAGTAATTCAGGACTTCCAAAAACATAAACTGCATTTAATTTCTGCTGACCATGGTCAGGTACAGTGACGAGCATATCACGCATGTGTGAAATAAGTTTCATTTTGCATTCCCCTATAGCCTAGTATGCAAAAAAGATGATGTCCTCGCAGTTTATACATACTTTTCCTCCATATTTTCTTTAAAGTATGAAGGTTTTCATTAGGTTCTAGAGAATATATGTATATTGTTTTATTTACAATGCCAAAATTCCTGCCAAATCAAGCAGTAAAATTATGATTGTCTCAAGGCATATATCAGTGTTTGAAGCGAAAGAAAGGTTTCTCAACCATTAAGAAAACGGATCCCTTTAACTCTCTGCTCTTTTTAAAAATATATGATTTATATTTTAGACTATTTTAGGGGTGATACGTTGATAGCTCTTTTTAAAATGAATGATTTATATGAAGACCAAATTAAAAATTTATTAAAAGATTTGGGATACCCAACTGCAAGTTTTTATTCAATTAAATCAATATTAGATCAGATTATGAATCCAATGGTTATTATTACACCTGCAATTTTTCAGAAAGAATTAGAGGGTCTTTCTTTTCCTATTATCCCTATCCCAATAACTATAGGAGATATAAAAAAGACTATAAAGGTATTGTTTGAAAACCCTGAACAAAGAGAGTATTCGTTTATATCATCAAATGAAGAAATAGAGTGGCTGCGAAAAGAAAACGGGGAACAGGCTGCGAATGATGAGATTCAAATCTCGTTAATAACAGAAAAACAATCTGCTGTACTAACGCCTAATCATGTTTATCTAGCCCCAATATGGATGAAAGGTTTAATTGCTAACCCAGGGATTAAAAATTTACATTTTATCAAGCCTGTTTTCACTTCTTTGATACCTTTTTTACAGATAGCAGGATCATTAGTGAACTTAATTGAGGATATTTTAAATGAAAGGTATCAAGTAGATGCAATAGTCAATTCAACACATGATGGAGTTATTGCAATTGACAGAACAGGATATATTAGATTGGTAAATGAACAAGCAAAAACGATCTTAGGTGTAAAAGAGGAAATGAAAGGAAGAAACATTACAGAGTTCATCCCACAATCGGATATGTTACGAGTATTAGAAGCCGGGAAAATTGAAAGAGGCGATATTGCTACTGTAGGAGGCCGTCAAATTGTTATCAATAGATCTCCTGTCATCGTCAAAGGAAAAATTGTTGGAGCCGTATCAAATTTTAAAGAAATTACAGATATTCAAAAAGTAGAATTACAACTTCGCAAAAAACTTCATCAAAATGGCTTGGAGGCAAAGTATCGATTAAGTGATATTATTGGGGAAACACATGAAATAATGGAGGCTAAAGAACTTGCAAGGAAATTTGCTGAAACGGAATCAACTGTTTTAATAACCGGTGAATCTGGTACGGGTAAGGAATTATTTGCTCAAGGTATTCATTCCGCAAGTCATCGGTCACTTGGTCCCTTTGTAGCTGTAAATTGCGCAGTTTTGCCGGAAAATCTTCTGGAAAGTGAAATGTTTGGATATGAGAAAGGCACATTTACAGGTGCCCTAAAAGATGGAAAGCCTGGCTTATTTGAACTTGCACACGGAGGTACGCTATTTTTAGATGAAATTGGTGAGATACCTTTACGAATTCAAGCTCTATTGTTAAGGGTACTTCAGGAAAGAACCATTAGGCGTGTTGGCGGAGAGCGAATCATACCAGTGGATGTTCGAATCATTACAGCAACGAATCGAAATTTGGAGGAGGAGGTTGAAGAGAAACAATTCCGATCTGACTTATATTATCGGCTAAATGTACTAGCTCTGGAATTGCCGCCTCTCCGTGGGCGTTTAGCAGATATACCTAAACTGGTAGAAGCTTTTCTAGAGGAGTTTAATGATAAAAGAAAAAATAAAATAATAACAGTTGAAAAGGAATTAATTTGTTTATTTCAGAAGTACGACTGGCCTGGGAATATTCGTGAATTGAGGAATACCATTGAACGGATGGTGGTCCTTGAAGAGAGTAAGAGTTTAAGGCTTCAGGGGGCAAAATTTCTTTCTGAAAAAATAAGGAGAAGGAAGTTTTCAGAAGAAACTACAAATAAACAAAGTATAAAAAATAAGGAAAAAGAACTCATCCTCACAACTTTAGAAAAATTTGGAAATAATAAAAAGTTAGCGGCTCAATCACTTGGAATAGATCGATCCACTCTTTGGAGAAAAATCAAAGAATATAATTTATGACGTTTCAAAATGCAATATTATGTTGCAGTTTAAAACATCGTTTTAAAAACAGGGGTTTTTATCTCTGTTTTTATTTTATATTTCAGACTTTTCTAAAATTTCGATCCTGGCACAAAAATTGCAAATATATAGTTAGATTGATTTTTAATATCTAAAAAGTAGGTTTGAGAACTTTTCGAGATGTTTAAAGTATCATAACCATAGCAAAATGGGGGTTAACAATGGAGAGAATGTATATAAATGGTGAATGGGTAAAGTCCGTTTCAGGGGAGATTTTTTCATCATATAATCCTGCAAATCATGAAGTAATTGGAAGGGTTCCAAGGGGAGATAAGGAAGATATAGATCTAGCTGTAGCAGCGGCGAAACATATTTTCGAATCAACTGAATGGCAATCATTAAAACCTAGTATAAGAGGAAATTCACTTTATGAAGTCGCACGAAAAGTGCGAGAAAGGTCTGAGGAACTTGCCATAATTGAGACTTTAGACACAGGGAAACCCCTATCACAGGCTAGAAGTGATGTAGAAAGTAGTGCCCGCTATTTTGAGTATTATGCAGGTGTTGCAGATAAAATGTTTGGAGAAACAATACCAGTAGCGCCAAATGTTATTGATTACACGGTACGTGAACCTATGGGAGTATGTGCACAAATTATCCCTTGGAATTATCCACTTCAGATCACTTCAAGGGGTGTGGCAGCTGCCATAGCGGTTGGAAATACAGTCGTAGTGAAACCGGCTGAAGATACCCCTCTGTCGGCATTAAAGTTAGCAGAAATATTTTCTGAAATAGAAGTCCTGAAAGGCACTCTACAAGTTGTAACAGGATACGGTCCGGAAGCAGGAGCAGCACTGGTGAATCATCATGATGTAAATCATATCACTTTTACTGGTTCAGTTAACACTGGCACAAGCGTTATGATATCTGCGGCTAAAAATATTGTTCCTGTAACACTTGAGCTGGGAGGGAAGTCCCCACATATTGTTTTTCCTGATTGTGATATAGAAGAAACGGTTTCATGGGTTACACGTTCGATTATTCAGAATGCGGGTCAAACTTGTTCAGCTGGTTCTAGATTGTTAGTTCACTCTAAAATGAAAGATGAATTGATTGAGAAATTAACCGAGAGAATGAAAAGAATTAAAATCGGCCCGGGGGTAAATGACAGCGAACTTGGCCCAATCATTTCAAAAAGGCAGTTTGATCGAATACTAGCGATGGTTGAAAGAGCCAAAGAGCAAGGTGCACGTGTCATCATTGGTGGAAAGCAAGCAAAGGGAGAAGAGTTGGATGAAGGTTATTATTTTGAACCAACTATAATTGAAAGCGTTTCCCCGTCCAGTGAAATTGCTCAGGAAGAAGTTTTTGGCCCCGTATTGACGGTATTTGAATTTGAAACGGAAGAGGAAGCTATTATTTTAGCAAATGGAACCTCCTATGGGCTTGTTACAGGGGTTTGGACAAATGATCTATCACGAGCACACAGAATAGCGAGTAAAGTGAAAAGCGGACAGGTCTTTATTAATGACTTTGGAGCAGCCGGCGGGGTCGAACTTCCTTTTGGTGGGTATAAAAAAAGCGGAATTGGCCGTGAAAAAGGGGTGGAAGCCCTGCAAAATTATACTCAATTAAAAAATATCGCAATAAAAATAAAAAGTGTCGAATAAATGTAAATCCCCTTTATGGAAATCTAATTCAGGAAATAGAAAAGAAAAATGAAAGGAGTGATCAATTTGCAACACTTTTCAATTGCTTTAATTCCGGGGGATGGAATTGGCCCAGAAGTGATGAATGAGACGATAAAGGTATTAAAAAAAGCGGAAGAGATACACGGCAGTTTAACTTTTTCCTGTGAATCTTTTGATTGGGGGTGTGATTATTATCTTCAAAATGGAAGAATGATGCCTGAGAATGGGTTAGATATACTTAAAGATTTTGACGTAATTCTATTTGGTGCTGTTGGTGCAAAATCTGTCCCTGATCACATATCGGTTTGGGAGCTAATCTTGCCCATTCGCCGGAAATTTCAACAGTATGTGAATTTGCGGCCAATTAAACTACTTCAAGGTATAGAAAGCCCACTCCGGTATAAAAACCATAAAGACCTTGACTTTGTTGTTATTAGGGAAAATACCGAAGGGGAGTATTCTAATATGGGCGGTCGCGTTCATGAAGGAACCCCCTATGAACTAGCTGTGCAAAATAATATTTTTACAAGGTACGGCTCTGAAAGAATTTTAAACTATGCTTTTTCATTGGCAGAAAAAAGGGCGAAGAAAAACCTTACAGTGGCAACAAAATCAAATGCTATTAACTTTACCATGCCTTTTTGGGATGAAATGGTAAATGAAATAGGAAATAGTTATCCTGATGTACAAACACAACTCTACCATATAGATGCTCTTGCTGCTTATTTTATTTCCAGACCAGAGACATTTGATGTCGTTGTGGGAAGTAATTTGTTTGGTGATATTCTAACAGATTTAGGTGCAGCTGTCGTTGGAGGATTGGGGTTGGCTCCATCTGGAAACATCAATCCTGAGCGCATCTATCCCTCTATGTTTGAACCGATCCATGGTTCTGCTCCCGACATTGCTGGAAAAGGGATTGCCAATCCAATCGCCTCTATATGGAGCCTTAGTCTCATGATGGACCATCTCGAACTCCCTGATGTAGGGAAATTGATCCTAGATTCAATTGAAGATGTATTGGTAAATGGAAAAATAAGAACACCTGACCTAAGAGGCACTGCCAATACCACTGAAATGGGAGACGCAATCGTTTCAAAAATGGTTCAACTAAGTCTTAGCCCTAAAATCTAATATTTATTCTTTATTAAGTAAAAAATAGAAAATTGGATTTCAAGTTTAAAATAATGGAGGTGTCCAATCTATGAGTATATTAAACGGAAAGACAGCCATTGTAACAGGAGCTGGATCGGGGATGGGGAAAGCGATTGCTCAGGCTTTCGCTAATGAAGGTGCTAACGTAACGTTCGCTGATTTAAATTATGAGTCTGCAAAAACAGCCGCAAGTTCAACTGGTCTAAATCGAGTACAGGCCATTCAAGCCGATGTAACGAATGATTCAGATGTTGCCAGCCTTGTGAATCAAACATTGGAAGCATATCACGGATTGGATATTGTCATTAACTGTGCCGGTGTTCCACAATCCTTCACATCTATTGAAGAATTAACCTTGGAACAATGGGATTTAATTATGAACGTGAATGCAAAATCCATCTTTTTAACTTCAAAGTATGCTGTTCCGATCATGAAACAACAAAAGAGTGGAAGTATTGTTAATATTGCTTCCATTGCTGGTCTCAGAGCGAGACCCGGGTTAAACGCGTATTGTGCATCAAAAGGGGCAGCAATCATGCTGACCAAAGCATTAGCTCTTGAGTTAGCACCTTTTAATATTAGAGTAAATGCCATCAATCCTGGCCCGGCAGATACACCGATGATTGGAAAATTCCTTGTTGGGGATGAGGATCAAAAAGAAGAAGGAATGAAAAAGATATTTCAAGATAGTGTTCCATTGGGAAGATTAATTCAACCAGAAGATGTTGCCCAAGGCGCACTTTATTTAGCCTCCGATTTGGCTAAGATTGTGACCGGTGAGATCCTAAATATTGATGGAGGACGTGGGGTATAAAGCAAAACGATAGAGAGGAGTCCAAAATGGAACCCATTATTCGCTTAGAAAATGTAGAGTTTTCCTACAAAATAAATGAAAAAACAAAAGTATCCGTTCTTAAGAATATCTCCTTTTCAATCTTTCCTGGAGAATATGTGGCCATAATTGGTCACAATGGTTCAGGAAAATCTACCTTATCTAAACACCTTAACGGGATTTTAACCCCGGACAACGGGGATGTCTGGGTTCACGGGCATAACACCAAGGACATGAAAAAGAAACGGGATATTCGTCGATCTGTTGGCACAGTCTTTCAACATCCAGATAACCAAATTGTTGCGACGATCGTGGAGGAAGATGTAGCATTTGGACTTGAGAATATTGGCGTCCCAAGAGAAGAAATGAAAAAAAGAGTGGATGAAGCTTTAAACGTTGTCAAAATGTCTCAGTTTCGTCATAGACCTCCACATCATCTATCCGGGGGGCAGAAACAGAGAGTCGCGATTGCCGGTGTGCTGGCTATGCAGCCGGATTGCCTTGTTTTTGATGAAGCTACAAGTATGCTAGACAGTTTTGGTCGAAAAGAAGTTCTTCAGGTTATGAGAAAAATGAACAATTTAGGGATGACGATTATTACGGTTACCCACCACATGTCGGAAGCAGCGGAAGCTGACCGGATTATCGTCATCGAGGGTGGCCAAATTGTTATGGACGACTCGCCGCGTGAAATTTTTAAATATAAGCAGGAATTAGAGAATCTTCAATTAGAAGTACCTTCTGTGAGCCAAATGGCCGAAGTGATTCATAGCCAATTTACCGATTTTTCAAAGGACTTAATCCAAGAAGAAGAGTTTATTGATGAAGTGGAGAAATTCTCCAAAGAGGAGGTGGGATAATGCCGAAGAGGTCGATCATCGAAATAGAAAACCTATCACATACGTATATGAGAGGTACCCCGATGGAGCATGTTGCCTTAAAAGGAACCAACCTTTATGTAGAAGAAGGGGAATGTATTGCCATTATCGGCCATACTGGGTCGGGGAAGTCAACTTTAATCCAGCACTTCAATGGACTGATGCGTCCGGAATCCGGGAAGGTAATGATTGATGGAGAAGACTTATCAAAGAAAAGGGTAGATTTAAAAACACTGAGGCAGAAGGTGGGAATTGTGTTTCAAAACCCGGAGGATCAAATTTTTGAAAAAATCATTGGTGATGATATTGCCTATGGACCATTCAAATTAGGTCTTCCACTAAAGGAGGTGAGAGAGCGCGTTAAATGGGCGATGTCGGTTGTCGGTTTAGATTTTGAAGAAATGAAGGACAGACAGACCTTTGCATTAAGTGGTGGACAAAAACGGAAGGTGGCCTTAGCGGGAATCCTTGCTTTAAAACCAAAGATTTTAGTTCTTGATGAACCGACAGCGGGTTTGGACCCAAGGTCAAGGAAGGAATTGCTTGATAAACTTAAACGGTTAAACAAGGAAGAAAAATTAACAGTCGTTTTTGTGTCACACAATATGGAGGAGGTCGCCATGCTAGCTGACCGTGTCTATGTAATGGCGGATGGTACCGACGTGTTAACAGGCACCCCGAAGGAAATTTTTACGGATAAAGAAAAACTGGAGCGCTATCAAATTGGAACCCCTGAAACGGTAAAAGTTCTTTATCGATTAAGCGATCTTGGATATCAAGTAAAAACGGATGCCTTTTCCATCATTGAAGCAGCTGATGAGGTTATGAAGGTTCTTACCGGTACGAAGGAGGGTTCGCAACATGTCCAGCGAATTTGAAATATCCCGTAATATTACAATTGGGCAATACGTACCGACTGGCTCGTTTATTCATCGTTTAGACCCGAGAATAAAGCTTCTGGCTTTTGTCATTCTCGTTATTTCGATTGCTTTAAATACGAGTTATATCGGAAATGCCATCGGCCTAGTCTTATCTCTTTATTTATTCTGGGCATCCAAAATCCCAATTAGCTATGGGTTATCAGGTGTGAAGCCAGCTATTCCATTTATTGTAATCTTAGCGATTTTGCAGCTGCTTTTTCAAGGACAGCTCTTTTCAGATGGCAGAGTATATGTCAATTATGGCTTTATCTTAATCACGAGTGAAAGTATTCGATTGGTTGTTGTTTCAGCTGTTCGATTTATTGAAATTATCTTCTTAAGCAGTGTTCTCACCTTATCTACTTCCACCACAGAACTAACACATTCCATACAAAGCTTACTGAGTCCGTTAAAGAAAATTCATTTTCCGGTTCACGAAATCTCGTTGATTACAACCATTGCGATTCGATTCGTTCCAACCTTCGCCATCGAGATGGAAAAAATGATGAAAGCACAAGCTTCAAGGGGAGCCGACTTTGGTACAGGCGGCTGGTGGAGAATTATTCAAAGAACGAAAGAAATGTTTCCCATTATTATTCCGTTATTTAATATCGCATTGTCTAGGGCTGAGGATCTGATTCTTGCAATGGAATCTCGCTGCTATACACCAGGTGGCGATAGGAGTTCCTTCTCCGTGTATCAAGCATTAGCAAAGGATTATCTTGTTTTATTGGTGGGATTTTTATTCGCTTTACTACTGCTTTTTTATCCGTTTCCTTTTTAATGTTAAAAAAACTAAAAACAAAAGGGGAGAAATTATATGAAAAAGGGATTAACAGTTCGCGATATTGTCATTGCTGGTGTGCTGGGGGCGATAGCGATTCTTTTAGGGGTAACACGGTTGGGTTATATACCTGTTCCAACAGCAGCAGGGAATGCCACTATCATGCACATTCCCGCGATTATTGGAGGAATTATGCAGGGACCGGTCGTCGGCTTAATTGTAGGAGCCATTTTTGGGATATCTTCCTTCCTAAACGCTACGGTCCCACTCTTTAAGGATCCATTAGTTGCCATTTTACCACGCTTATTCATCGGTGTAGTGGCATGGCTTATATATGCTGGACTCCGCCGTAAAAGTGAATACCTTGCAGTTGGAGCTGCAGCATTTATCGGGACACTGGCAAATACTGTACTTGTGTTAACAATGGCTGTCATCCGCCATTATTTAACCCCAGGAGTAGCCTGGACAGTGGGAATAACAAACGGAATCCCTGAAGCCATTGTTGGTACGGTTGTTACGTTAGCGGTTGTATTAGCTTGGAAACAGATTGGCAAAAGTCAAAAATCAAAGATTTCAAAGGATGTTTAAGAAATGTATGATCAAATCACGGATGTACCAGGTGTAAAAGTAGGAAATAAAGAAAATCAACAGGCACTGACCGGTTGTACAGCCATCCTTTTTGAAAATGGTGCGGTTGCGGGGGTGGACGTAAGAGGATCTGCTCCCGGAACCCGGGAAACGGATCTTTTGAATCCAATAAATCTAGTAGAAAAAGTACATGCCATCTGTTTAAGCGGCGGCAGTGCATTTGGCCTAGATGCTGCCTCAGGTATAATGAAATTTTTAGAGGAGCAGGAAATCGGCTTAGATGTGGGTGTCGCTAAGGTTCCCATTGTTCCAGCGGCGGTGTTGTTTGATCTTCCGATTGGCGATCCAAAAGTTCGACCAGATATACAAATGGGTTACGAAGCAGCAAATGCGGCAACAGCTGAGAAGTTTAGCACTGGAAATTATGGGGCAGGCTGTGGAGCTACTGCTGGTAAATTAGTCGGTCTCGGCTTCTGTATGAAGGGCGGTCTCGGAAGTGCATCGCTCCGCTTAGAAAATGGTGTTGTGATCGGTGCGATTGTTGCCGTCAATCCAGCCGGGGATGTTCGCGAACCTTCCACTGGGGAAATTTTAGCAGGGCCTTTTAAGAATGGGATTATTCTTGATAGTATCAAGCTTCTCGAACAAAACTACCAACCCACTATCCCTGCAGGGTCTAATACTACCATTGGCGTGATTGCGGTGAATGCCGATTTAACGAAGGCGGAGGCAACGAAGGTCGCACAAATGGCTCAGGACGGGTATGCAAGAACGATTTTTCCAGCTCATACCATGTTTGATGGTGACACCATCTTTGCTGTTGCCACCGGAGGGGAAAGGATCCCTGTAGATGTCATTGGCGGGCTGGCAGCAAAGGTCATGGAGAGGGCGATCATCAATGCGGTTAAATCCGCTGATAGTGTTGGAGGAATTATCGCCCATAAAGATTTACCAAAAAATCAATAAAACGGAGGGTTATAGTTGGCTGTATTTAATGATGTGGATGATCAGGAAGTTGTAAATTTAACTCAAGCACTCGTTCGGATTCCTAGTGTGTACCGCCCGCTAGACCCTAAGGCAAATGAAAGCAGAGCGGCACAGTATGTATATGATTACCTAAAGGGCATAGGGCTTGAGGTATACATCGAAGAAGTCGTCAAGGGGCGGCCGAATGTGATTGGTATTCTTGATTCGGGCAGATCTGGGAAAACGATTCTTTTTGAGGGGCATACCGATGTTGTGACAGAGGGGGACTGGGATGCCTGGAGCTATGATCCTTTTGGGGCAGTCATTGAGGGCGGCAGAATGTTTGGCAGAGGAACGAACGATACGAAAGGAAATCTATCAGCTGCGATTGCGGCGGTCCATGCGATTAAAAGAAGTAATGTAAAATGGAATGGAAAAATTATTTTGTGTGTCCCCTGCGATGAGGAAGGCATGATGATCGGCATAAAGCATTTCATAAAACATGGCTGGGCACAGGGTGTGGACGGGGCCATCATTTGCGAACCGGAGGAAAATCAAATTTGTATCACGCAAAAAGGGGCAATGAGAGCGGTAATTCGTACCTACGGAAAAATGGCTCATGGTGCTATGCCGCTTGCAGGAATCAATCCAAATACGAGAATGGCCCAGATTATTTGTGAACTGATGGCACTCGAGGATAAAGAAAAACAGCGAGTCGGCCAACACCAATATTTAGGTTTGCCTAGCATTACGCCGACGATTATTTTAGGACCCGAAAAAGGTGAGCCGCAAATCAATGTCATTCCTGACCAATGTTATAGTACCCTTGATATTCGTACAGTTCCTGGACAGGATCACGACCAGCTTCGGGTAGATATGGAGAATATTTTAGCGCGGCTAGGTTCTAAGGATCCAGATCTTAAGGCTACCCTAGAAGTGATTGAAAGTCGGCCGTGGACAGAAACGAGTTTGGACGATCCAATTGTCAGGGCTAGTGTGGAATCATTCCGTTCAGTTGCTGGAAAGGAGCCAATTTATAATGGCGTACCAGGTGCCACAGACGGCACATTCCTTCACCTGGCTGGGATTCCTATTGTCACGACAGGAGCAGGTGACCGTCATATACCTCATCAAATTAATGAATATATTGATCTAGCAGAATTAGTCGAAGCATCAAGGATTTATACACAGACTGCGATGCTGTTTTTAAATGAGTAACAGTTTGATTTTCGAAGGGATCGTGAAATGAACAGGGGATGCAGAAAAAAACCCAATTTCTCAATTTAATACTGAGAAATTGGGTTTTTTATTATTGTAATTTCCTTAACGTTGTAAATCCGCATTTTCCTGACGGTACCCAACAAGATGATAACTCCTAAATTCTAGTTTCTTAGTTGTTTCTAACTGGATGAATTCTCCATATTCCAATTGAATCCTTTTCGAGAATAGGAGACCATCATATACATAGGTATGGTATTCACCTGATTCTCCCATTGGGCAAATATTCGTCATTTGTATATCTTGCAGAAACGATTCATCAAGTAATCTACCAAGCCACGTCTCATCGAGAACATCTTCTCTTACACGAACAACAATGGCTTTATAGCTAGATTGTACAAAGTTTTCCAGTAATGATACAGCATCTTCTTTTTTGCTCCAAAGGGGGTATAAGGCATCAACACCTGCAGCATTTGCTACATTTTCGCCCCAATCTCGGTGTTCATCTAAATAGAGATCCCCATAAGCGATACCAGTAATTTTATATTGATTTTTTAAGATTTGAACAGCTTTAACAAATTGCTCTGTGTACGTTTCATAGGAGCATTCTATAAAATGAACAGGTATAGAAAGGGCCTCTCCTTGTAATCGAATCATGTCAATTCGCTCTCCATGGCCGAATGTTCGACCAAGTTCTTTTGGAACGGTAGTAACGAGGCAAGAAACCTCATATCCTTTTTGAATAAGAGTATCCAACGCCATACAACAATCTTTTCCACCACTCCATGATAATGCCACTCTTTTCTTCATGATTCATCATCCTTACTTAACATATATGTAGTTTGTAATATTGATAGTGTAACATACAAATCCCGCAACTCTTTCATTTTGAAAAGATGCGATTTTTAATAGCGATTTTTAGGGAAGAACCTAATGAAGAATATGTTTTGTGGATTCCATTTTTTAGCAAATTCTAATCTTACGGGTGTACAAAATAAAACGAGGCTGACCCAAAAGGTCGTTGAATGACGACTCTTTTGGGTCAGTTTTTTGTTTTTTGGCCAATTTTGGCCTCAATAGAAGATTAACTGGCTTTCGAGAGGGGTATTCCCGCTTAATCTTTCACTATTTTCATTTGTTTTTTGGTAACGGAATCCCATTTCATTAGATTATGGGCAATGCAAATAAGACCCCAATCCGTGGTATTTTTGGATAGGCCTCGAAGAGAAAAACGGTTGAAACCACGATTGTGCTTGATTTACCCAAAAACTGGCTCAACGTCAATTTTCCTCTGTTTATATTTTGTTTCTCCTTCTTCAGTTGAAAGAAGTTCTCGAACTTCCTTTCGTTGTTTCTGGTTTTCAATTGACACTTTTATGCTTTTGGTTTCTTTTCCTTTTGCACAAGCATTCTGAAATGGACAGTTTGGACAGTCAACGCAAAGATAAGTCCGCTTCACAGAAATGTATTCGTTATCCATACAATTGATTTTTAGAAATAAGGGGAACTAGAAGGATTACTAACGAGCTGCCAACATTAAATTTTCTTAAATGTTACCTTTTTGAACACCTTTTACATCTTTGGACGAGGTTTTTGGAGGAAGTTTTGGTAAAATGGATGAAATAAAGGTAACCTGAAAGGACACGACACATGACTTTTTTAGAAAAAATTTACCCCCATTTAATTAGCGATGATATTTTAATTCAAGAAACCGTTCTTCATGCACTGCATGATTATCCTAACGTTCCTGAAGAATGGACAGTAGCATTATTGAAGGAAGCGTTTAAAAATAAAGAGAAGCAATCTTCCATATTAATTTATGTGGAAAAACAAACCATCAATGAAGAAGCAGTACAGATTTTACTTGAAAATATACCTATGATGGATCAGTCTAAAAACCATTTAGCGTTAAATTTATTAAATCATTTGGAACCGGAGCTTGCTTTGAAATATATGGAGCCATTGAAAAGATATATTAACGAGGATAAATGGGCGTTATACAAGTTACTCCTGCATGGGACCGAAGAAGAGATATACGAGGAATTTGGCAAAACGATCAATACCCTTGACCGAGCAGATTCTTATCAGCACGAATTATTCATAAAAGCAAAAAAACTAGCGAAATGTCTGGTGCAAAATAATTGGATTACGGCAGAGGAAATTGCTTTTGACATCGAGAATGAACTAAGGGAACAATGGTTTTCCTTTCGCGGCATCTTGTCAGTTTATATGATTGGATTATTAAAATTGTCGCAGTTTATCCCCATGCTGGCAAGCTTGTTAGTACGGGATGACGATCTCTTATTAGAAGAGGCTGCATTTGCATTAATTGGTTTTCAAAATGATGATGTTGTAAAAGAGGTTGTACCTTATTTAAAGAAACCGGAATCGATTATTTTTGCCATTTCTGTTGTCGAAAATATTAAAACGGACCTTGCTGTAAAGGTTTTAAGAAAGGCATACAGGGCTGCAGAAGAATTAGGGGATCAAGATTTACTGATCGAGGCACTCTGTCATCAACTATCAAAAGCGGCATTGCCCGAAATCTCTGTACATATGGAAAACGAGTATTTATCAGGCATGGTTGATATTGAACAGGTGGTCTATAGTTACTACTCCATACTTGACGAGCAGCACCCTGAATTAGAGGAATGGAAGCATGCAGCATTTGAAAGTGAAATGGATTACAGGAACGCGCAAAAGCAAACGAATTTGCTGCAAAGTGTACCTGCTCGAAATGAAAATAAAGTTGGCCGGAATGATCCATGTCCGTGTGGCAGTGGTAAAAAATATAAAAAATGCTGCGGAAAATGAACAATAATCCACTCTTGAGTTAATGGCTCCAGTAGGTGCATTATTTAATTCGGTAAAGATAAATAAATGGCAGTACCTTGATAGGCTCCCCTTAGGGTAGACAGGTTAAAAAAACTTGTTTATCTTAGGGGGATTTTTTCTATCAATGATTCGTACTAAATAGGTTTTTATGTAGTTCCTTGTATTTTTTTATCTGTGTTGATCTACAAGAATCTGATTACCGTCTGGGTCTTCAATTGTAAAAAATGCTGGTCCTTGAGTTGACTCATCAGCTTCAGCTTGCATTGTAATTCCTTTTTCTTTAAGTTGTTTTTGTAATTCTCGAATGTCCTTAAACGATTCGAGATTCTCAGCATTTTCATTCCAGCCTGGATTAAAAGTCAAAATGTTCTTTTCAAACATGGATTGAAATAGCCCAATAATGCAATTTTCGTTCTTCATAATAAGCCAATTTTGGGACATATCACCTCCAAAGACTTGAAATCCAAGTTTTTCATAAAATGATTTTGAGAGTTGAATGTCTTTTACATTTAAACTTACAGAAAATGCACCTAGTTTCATATTTTTTATCTCCCTTTCATAAAAATTCAGATAGTTGTTTATATAGGTTTAGTATAAATGAGTACTTTGAATTAAACAATATTTACCAGAAGGGGATCGGTCTGAAGAAAATGGAACAAGTTTTACCTAACCGTTTTTCCATGAAAGAGTAGAGAAGATACGATGGTTCGTTCCATTAATATTGAAAAGCATCTTATTGGAAAAACGATACCATGAGCCGATGCAGACATCGCTCAGGTTGTGCCAGCCTTTGAAAAGATCATTCGGCCAATCAACGATTCAAAAATTGGTTATTTCATTTAGAACCAGCGAACAGTCCGGCATTGTTCGCATTTCTTATGCATAATGGGTGATGACAAGCACCAACCCTTTTTTTTTCTCATATACATGAAAAGATTTACTGAATAAAGAAAGGGGGAGGCTACATTGTATCCAAATTATCCTTACCAGCCTTTCTATCCATATTACAGTGACTACAGACAAGGACTATTCCAAAAAATTCTTGCTTGTTATCAGAAAAAGCGATGGATCAGATTATCTTTCCGAGACGGAACAACTGTTGAAGGTTTTATAAGGACGTATGATCCTTTTAAGGGAGTATTAATTTATATACCGATGCAAAGGTATACGATTTCGTGTGAAGGTGTAAGGGTGGATTCTCTACAAAAAGCTCAAAATTGTATTGGTAAAAGATCGACTCTGACACTTCCTAACAGTATAAGCCTTACATTTTCAATTGAAGGTGTTGACCAAAATCAAAATATTGGTGGTTGGGTTAACATAAATGAACTTATGTCGGTATCTGGACAGATAATAGAGGCAAATTGTATTTAGTTGAGATGCTTAGCGGAGGAGATTCCCAAATCGGCTTGTAAATGGGCTCGGAAACAACTGCAGAAATTGCCATCAGTATTATCAGTGCAATCATCAAAGTAAACTAGGAAAACAAGTCTATGAAAATGAAAAAATAGATAAGTAAAAAGAAGAAAAGCTTATCTTCTACGTTTCTTACATTTTGTAAGGAACTATTTTTATTTATCAGAAATACTCTCATAATTCAGGTTCTAAATAATTTCATATTCCCGGACTCAAAAATGACGGATGTAACAACAATCCATGACACACCATCAGGTGACTCCGATTTAGTCTCATTTGAGCTTTGGGGGCAGAAGTTCATGGCTATCAGCGCAGGGCCGTATTTCAAGCTCAATCCGTCGGTGTCTTTCATCGTTAACTTTGACCCATCGCGAGAAAAAGACGCGAGAGAAAAAATAAATGAGATTTGGATCAAATTGTCCGAAGATGGTACAGTGTTAATGCCACTTGATAAATATCCGTTCAGTGAGAGGTATGGCTGGATCCAGGATAAGTATGGTTTGTCCTGGCAATTAATCCTTACCAATCCAGAAGGTGAAGAGCGGCCTGCATTAGTGCCGTCACTTTTATTTGTCGGCGATCAATGCGGCAACGCGGAAGAGGCAATTCATTTTTATTTATCAGTATTTAAGAACACAAAGCAGGGACTTATCGCCCGCTACCCTACAGCCATGGAACCTGACAAAGAAGGAACGATCTTGTTCTCTGATTTCATGCTTGAAAAACAGTGGTTTGCCGCAATGGATAGCGCGCATGAGCACAAATTCAGTTTTAACGAGGCATTCTCATTTATGGTTTACTGTGACACACAAGAAGAGATTGATTACTACTGGGAAAGGCTCTCTGCAGTTCCTGAAGCCGAACAATGCGGCTGGTTGAAAGATAAATATGGCTTATCCTGGCAGATTGTGCCAACTGAGATGGACGAGATGATGAGCAAGGGTACACCAGAGCAACTTGCGCGCGTAACGAAAGCATTTCTTAAAATGAAGAAATTTGATCTTGTGGAATTACGGAACGCATACCAGGGATAATGAAAAAATCCATAGGGATGGTTCTCGTGGCTCAAAGAATGTTATTTTAGTGTTTTCCACAAGAACCGTCTCAACGGTCAACATCAAAAAAAGCCTTCAAAAACCATTTTTGAAGGGTTTTTTGACGTTTTTCTCAAAAATGCCCTCAAAAATAAAAAAATGAAGTTCGCTTTACCCTAAACTATTCCACCTTTAATCCAAAGTGTTACTGTACTACCTATGAACAATCATAAACTAAGTAATTTTGTTTCATTGAGGTTGGTTTCTACAACGTGTATACTTACTAAACGAACTCTTTTCACATGTGAGGTGAAAAGAGGGTGATATTTGCAAGTACATCCACGGATGATATAAAAAAGGAAAACTCAATTGAGAAATAACAAAAGCTATGTGGAGGAAAAACAAATGAAATTTCCTAATGATGCTGATGGAGATGCTTTACGAAGTCTATATAAGGATGGAATCAATTTTAATAAACAACAATCAGTCGAATTTTTTGTGGCCGTTCCTGATCAAGCAATAGGTGAAACATTATTGCACGTACTTAAAGATGAAGGATTCAACTGTTTCTTAGAGCAAGACGACGAAACGGAAGAGTGGGTATGTTGTTGCTCTAAAAGAATGCTATTAAATTACAATGAATTAATTAACATCCAGAATAAATTAAATAACTTAAGTAAACCACATGGTTGTTTTTCTGACGGGTGGGGCGTTTTTGTAGACTAAAGGATTGATGGTATCAAGAGGATTATTATGGATCCTGATGTTGTTAACTAAATTACACAGCGATTTCAAGAGAATGTATTACTTCCTATTCTGTTGGTGAGGGGTTCAAGGGTCAGCCGCTCGACGTGCTAATGTTTTAATGCACTGGTGTCTGACCTATTTTACCATTATATAAAATTGATTGAATAGTTGGTTCCTTATTGAACTTCCCTCAAGCCCTTCCCTTCATGAATCTCTCGAATACCTTCCTCGCAAACCCCATAAGAACGCCAAGAACAAGTTTCACAAACTACTTGTATATCGGAGGGGACGACATGCTTTTGGATACGAGACTCGATGTCTTCCCATTTCAGAATTTGTCCGATTTTAAGGTTCATTTTGTCTAAAATAACGGCATCTCTTTCATAAATCTGCTCGTTTTGGCAATGGTATTCACCTGAATTGGGATACTTTTCACACAATTGATCTGGTCCCTTTACAAGTTGAATCATCGTTTTTGGGTTGTTTCTCAAGATTTGATGCAAACGAGTCATATTTTCCACGTAATCTGGGGAATAGCCCATTCCCCGATAACCTAGAAGGCAAAAAAGATGATGTCCTCGCAGCTTATATATAATTTTCCCCCAATGTGATTAATCGCTTGGATATAAAAGTAAACTAAACTTTCATATTGGTTAACATATTTATTATTTAACATATCATATGTTCCTTTTTTTGGGGAGCATTTGACTTTAGGAGATATGAAAAAGAAGGGTTGCCATTTTGGTCATGACAGATTAGCCATCACTCATCTTTCATAGTTTATACAAAAGCATCATCTTTGAAATTTTTCTCATAGATTTTATTTTGTGCCAATTTACTCTCCTACATTTTCATTGTCAATTGTGGGTTTTCTCCACTTTTTTGTTTAAAATAGAATAGAAAATAAAAATAGAAAAGGTGATAACATGAGTCAACTATCCGAGCTTTTATCAAGTAATTATGATAAAAATGTCGAGGAATTAAAAGAATTGCTTTGTATTCCAAGTATTAGCTCCTTATCTGAACATAAAGAGGACATTCAACATGCAGCTTCATGGATTTCCAACAAATTAAAAAGCATTGGAATGGAACATGTAGAAATCATCCAGACACAAGGTCACCCTATTATATATGCCGACTGGATTCATCAGGTAAATGCTCCAACAGTCCTAGTGTACGGCCATTATGACGTACAGCCGGTTGACCCTGTTGGTTTATGGGAAACGCCTCCGTTTGAACCAACCATCCGTGATGAAAAGATTTTTGCCAGAGGGGCAACAGATGACAAAGGACAGATGTTCCTCCATATCAAAGCAGTGGAAACTTTAATGGAATTATATGGAAGCTTGCCCGTAAACATAAAATTTTGTATTGAAGGGGAAGAAGAGATTGGAAGTCCCAACCTTTCAAACTTTTTATCCGAAAATAAAGAAAAACTATCCTGTGATGTGGTCCTTATATCTGATACTGATATGTGGGACAAAGGAGTCCCAGCCATCACTTGTTCTTTAAGGGGGCTATGCGCACTGGAGGTTTCCCTTAAAACGGCTAATTCTGATTTGCATTCGGGTTCGTTCGGCGGGGGAGTCCAAAACGCCAACCAGCTATTGATACAGTTGCTTTCTACCCTTCATGATGCAAACGGAAAAGTAAATGTTGACCATTTTTATGATGATGTCGTTGATCTGACAGAATTTGAAAAGGAACAGATTGCTGCATTGGGGTTTGATGAAGAAAAGCTAAAACAGTCGTTAGGGTTAACGGATTTGACTGGAGGAGAACAAAATTATCCTTACCGCGAGAGAATCAGTTCCCGGCCGACATTAGAAATGAACGGCCTATGGGGCGGATTTCAGGGGGAAGGAACAAAAACCGTTATCCCTAACGAGGCACATGTCAAAATAACCTGCCGTCTAGTCAATAATCAAAATCCCGAAAAGATTCAGGAATTGATTGTAAAGCATTTGGAAGAACATGCACCAAAAGGATGCTCGGTAAAAGTGTCTCTTGGTAATGCGGGAAATCCACTTTTAATCCCGATTGACAGTCCGATGATTCAAAAAGCTGCCGAAGCTTATGAAAACGTGTATGGGAAATCACCTGTTTACAAAAGAGAAGGCGGCTCCATTCCGATTGTTTTGGATTTCAGCCAATCACTAAATGTTCCCGTTGTCTTAATGGGATTTGGTTTACCAGAAGAAAATCTTCATGCTCCGAATGAACATTTTCATTTGGAAAACTTCAATAAAGGAATCTTAACGATTTGCTCGTTTTTAGAACTGGTTCAAAAATAAAATAGTGCCTGCCACCACCTGATAATTGTCGATTTAAATTCGACAAATTCCGAGTGGTGGCAGGCATTTTTATGCAATAAAACACCCCATAAGTAGCTATTAAATCAAATTTTCAATTGTTAAACTATTAATAACATCATGGGCTGGCTTCAAATTCATCCTGTAAGTGGACAATAGATATAGCTAAAAATTGATTCTGTTTCTAGTTCTTTAAAAACTATTTTTCCCTAAAGAGGTGAGGTTATGATGAACCAGATGGAATTATTGGCTAAAGAACGGGAGAACTTAATGGCGGCCTATTTGGAATACAGCAATAACCACAGTTACTATGACGAACAAAAGGATTTGGGAATCCAACAATCATACTATAAAAATACTACATTTGACAAAAACAGTATTCATCATTTAGTAGAAAGAACCCACCGAAATAAGCTAAATTACGCCCCTCATCGTTATGTTTATCCGTGGGTTGATCTTCAGGAAAATGGGAAACTAAAAAGTATCTATTCCGGGAAAGGAATGGATCCGCTCGCTGCCATTGAGGAGGACATTCGTATTCTTGAACATATAGCTAGCGGGAATATCACTAGTTTATCTGATGAAATGACTTTAAATTGCGAACATGTGGTACCTCAGTCATGGTTTAAGAAGCAAGAACCAATGAGAGGAGATTTGCATCATTTATTTTCCTGTGAACCCGCATGTAACAGCAGCCGCGGAAACAATCCTTATGATGATTTTCCTGAATATGTTCCGGAAAAACTTACTTTAGGAATTAAGGATGGCTGTGGAAAGTCAGATGAAGGAAAGTTTGAACCAGAGTACGGAAAGGGAATTGTAGCAAGGGCCACATTATATTTTTTAATCCGGTATCAAGGAATCATCAATAAAGATTTTGTGAACCTGCGGGTTTTACTGAATTGGCATAAGCAATTTCCAGTGTCCCTATATGAAAAGCATAGAAACCTGGCCATCTTTGAATTACAAGGAAACCGGAATCCGTTTATTGACTTTCCTGAAATGGCAGAGAGATTGATGAGCGAATAGGCAGTTTTTCATTAGAAAAATAGAATTTTCCACGATCCGCTTGCCAAAAAAGGAGATAGGGTGCGGGTCATTGTGGAAGATAAATTTTTACCCGGTTATCTTATAAGTATCAGACATTTGGATGAGAAAGGTTATAACTTATGAAGGATTCTTGCATTCCATCAATAATATAATATTGTAGATAACTAGTTTTTTTATGACCTCTATTCATTCGTATTTAGAAGTGCCATTGAATTTCATTTTCCTGGAGAGTGATACCATTGTCAGAACTGATTTATGCAGGATCATTAAAGACACTAGAAGCTGAAGGTGCAAAGGTAATAAAAGGTGGAAGTCATGCAATTGCCGTATTCGTTCACGAAAAAAAAGTCTATGCGGTGGATAACCGTTGCCCGCATATGGGATTCCCCCTCCATACAGGAAGCTTATGTGATGGGATTTTAACGTGTCACTGGCATCATGCACGCTTTGATATAAAAAGCGGTGGAACCTTGGATCCATGGGCAGACGATGTCCCTACTTATCCTGTCAAGATTAAAGAAGATGAGGTTTGGGTCCATCCTGTTCCTTATAATAAAGTAACAATCGAAAAATTAAGGCAGCGATTACGTGAAGGTCTTGAGCAAAATTTAAGTCTTGTCATCGCCAAATCAGTTGTCGGATTGATGGAAGCTGGTTATCCAGCGACTCAGATTGCACTGGTAGGTGTCGACTTCGGAACGACACATCATCAAGGAGGCTGGGGCTCTGGGTTGACGATTTTAACGGTCATGACAAATGTATTGCCTAAATTGGATAAAACCGGTCAGATTTTAGCCTTGTTCCAAGGTCTCGTTCATGTTGCACGGGAAAGTTCCGGAAGGGGAACACGCTTTTTACTCGGGGCACTTCCTGTCTCAGATGAAATGAATGCCCAATCATTCGAACAATTATCAGAATGGTATCGTCATTGTGTGGAGGTCCGTGATTCGCAGGGAGCTGAAAGAGTACTCTTGACCACGATAGAATTAGGGTTCCCGAACGAGCAGCTTGCTGACATGATGATGACAGCGGTTACGGATCATTTTTATATTAATACAGGTCATACGCTCGATTTTCATAATAAAGCATTCGAGATTCTCAATCAGATTGGTGTTGAGCACCGGCCATATGTATTATCATCATTGTTACCCGGTATCGGTAAGGTTTCCCGTAGTGAAGAATCCCATAGCTGGCAATCACCCGTGAATTTGGTCAAACCATTATT
>Ga0213822_1000090_pt1 | contig 99422 bp, 110 predicted proteins | sample MC6MC0908MG_FD_179872 | JGI IMG/M metagenome (GOLD analysis project Ga0213822, IMG submission 179872) | Enriched soil aggregate microbial communities from Iowa State University, Ames, United States - MC6-MC0908-MG | ecosystem: Environmental > Terrestrial > Soil > Unclassified | place: USA: Iowa... | reverse complement strand
CAAAGCGGTCCTCTTATGCATGCCATTGCGGCAAAAGCGGTTGCGTTCGGCGAAGCGTTGCAACCCGATTTCAAATCTTATATGGAGAAAGTGCTGATTAACGCCAAAGTATTGGCTGAGGCATTATTAAATGAAGGGTTAACTGTTGTATCGGGAGGAACGGACAATCATATTATTTTACTCGACCTACGCCCGATAGGATTAACCGGGAAAGAAGCTGAAAACATACTCGATGAAGTGGGGATTACAGCGAATAAAAACGCGATTCCTCATGATACGGCAAGCCCGCTCGTGACGAGCGGCATTCGTTTCGGGACTCCAGCTATGACAACGAGAGGATTGGGACCTAAAGAAATGAAAGAAATCGCTCAGCTTATTGGACTTGCTCTGAAAAATTCCGAGAGCTCAGTCATCAAGGAGCAAATACTAAGAAGCGTGCATGAAATCACGTCGCAATTTCCTTTATATGAAGGTCTACTGGAGTGATGAGCTATGGTCAATACCTATAATTTTAATGCCGGTCCGGGAGCATTGCCGGCGGAAGTATTGCAGGAAGCACAAGCAGAATTGCGAAATTTTCAAGGGATTGGCGCATCCGTCTTGGAAATATCCCATCGAAGCAAAGCATACGAAGCCATTCATTATGAAGCACAACAGTTGATTAAAGAGTTGATGGGTCTATCTTTAGATTACGAGGTTTTATTTCTTCATGGAGGGACAAGCCTGCAATTTTCGATGGTGCCGATCAACTTTTTGACAGAAGGAAAAGTAGCGGGGTATATACACTGTGGGACATGGTCGGGAAAGGCGTGGCAAGAAGCGCAGAAAATAGGGAAGACCCTCGTTTTGGCAAGCGGGGAGAAAGAAGGTTTCAAACAGATGCCTGATTTAGACAATCTGAATATTCCGAAGGATATGTCGTATGTCCATCTCACATCAAACGAAACGATTGACGGCATACAATGCCGAGGCTTCCCTGATACCGGACATGTTCCTTTAGTAGCGGATATGTCTAGCGATATTTTTTCCCGTCCGATTGAAGCATCCCGATTTTCATTGATATACGCAGGCGCTCAGAAAAATCTGGGACCTGCGGGAGTTACGATTGTCATTGTCCGCCGCTCTTTGCTAGAGCGCATTCCTGAAACGATCCCCGATATATTAAGTTATAGCACACATGTCAAACATCTTTCGCTCTACAATACACCGCCAGTTTTTTCTGTGTATATGGTGAACCTTGTGCTTAGGTGGATTGTGAATCAGGGGGGAGTACAGGGTATGTCTGTCCGCAACCAGCAGAAAGCGGAGTTGCTTTATCATGTGCTCGATAATAGCGGCGGATTTTATAAAGGATTGGCTCATAAGGACAGCAGATCCTTGATGAACGTTACCTTCCGTGCATCCAGTACGGAAATTGAGAATAAGTTGCTTGTTGAACTGGAGCAGGAAGGGTTCATGGGACTAAAAGGCCATCGGGATGCGGGGCATCTCCGTGCTTCTATTTATAATGCGGTACCTTATGAGCATTGCAAAGCACTGGCGGATTTTCTGACTGAGTTCCAAAAGAGGAACGGCTGAATAACCATTACGTTTACCTATGTTAACGATAAGAAATTTGAGATTGAACATGCCCATATCCTTTTTTATAATCTAAATTAAGTAGCAAAGCTACATTAAAAACGAAGGAGTGAATGTCAATGGCACAAGCAGTTTTTTATCATGCAGGTTGTCCAGTTTGTGTAGATGCAGAGCAAGTGGTGGTTGATTATCTTGACAAATCAAAAATTACTACGGAGATTGTGCATCTCGGTACAGCGCGAAATCGGATTGAAGAAGCGGAGAAGGCAGGTGTTAAATCCGTTCCAGCCTTGGTGATTAACGGAAATGTATATCATATCAATTTCGGTGCAAGTCTCGAGGATGTAAAAGGTTAAACACCGCAAAAGAAGGTGCCTTAAGCGGCACCTTCTTTTGTCAACACATTTCAATGAATCTGCTTTTATCCGGCTTATTTTGAATGTAATATACATAAGTGACATCTATCCCGCTGTTACGGGGCACCGTCAGAGGTAAGCAAATTGAATATGGAAGGTAAGACATGCAACGATATTTGATCCTCAGCATCGAAAGGATAATCGCTCAGCGCGCATCGGCATGGCCTTGTTCCGAATGTCCCAGGCGATCAAAAAAGTGACGCAGGCCGAGAGTGATACTCTGGGATTATCCCCTGTACAAATCCCAGGCAATGCTGTTCGCTGCTCACACACGAAGCGATGTGGCTACGGTAGGCAACTTCGCCAATACGATCGGTACGACTCATGTAACGGCTGTGAAAATACTCAATGGATTTGTGAGAAGCGAACTGATCAATAAATCGCAAAAAGCCGAAGATTGCCGAGTGACCTTGCTCTCTTTAACTTCAAAGGGAAGGGAGATCGTTAACAAGCTTGACAATTGGGGACATCTAGTAGATGATGCGCTCCAGCCTATTCCGGAGGAGTTGCTGGCACATTTCGAGATTGGGATTGGCTCTATTATTTCTACCCTGCAAAAGGAGGGGCATCTCATTGTATCGGACCCCTGTCTAGGTTGCATTCATTTTCTCCCGAATACCGGCGATCTAGCAGCTTCTCATATCAAACAAAATGTCAAATGTTTTATGAACATTTGGTGACATATTTGCTATAGGGGTATTCTGAAAAACTGATTGGTATCAAAATATTGATAAAATATGTGATGTATATCACAAACTTAAAAAATATTTTTAAATAAATGTTTTTAGAATAATGAAAGGGGTACTAGAATGAAAGTAAAATCAGCTTTACTATTGCTTATTTTCACTATTGCCACAGTGCTTACAGGGTGTGAGCCGCTTATGGTTCTTGATCCTAAGGGGCCGCAAGCTAGAAGACAGGCACATGATATTATTCTTTCCATTGGAATCATGTCCTTTATCGTCATTGTTGTTTTCGCCATATTGATATATGTGTTAATTAAGTATCGTGAATCAAGGCAAAGTCCGGATTATGAACCGCCTCACATCGAAGGGAATAAGTGGGTTGAGATTCTTTGCGTGGGCATTCCTATCATTATAGTAACATACTTTTCTATTGTTTCTGTTCAAAGTAACTATATAGTTGAAGCCAAACCGAAGGGATATGAGGATAAAGCCCCGTTAGTTATTTATGCTTCTTCCTCTGACTGGAAATGGCACTTTAGTTATCCGGAAGAAAATATTGAAACAGTAAACTATTTGTATATCCCAACAGACCGTCCAATTGAATTTAAGCTTTATTCATATGGACCGATTACAAGTTTCTGGATTCCGCAGCTTGGCGGACAAAAATACGCGATGTCTGATATGATTACGACTTTGCATCTGGCTGCAGATGAACCTGGTGAATTAATGGGCCGTAACGCAAACTTCAGTGGAAAAGGGTTTGCTGAAAATATGTTTAATGTGACCGCAATGTCTGAAAAGGATTTTGATAAATGGGTAAAAGACGTCATGAAAACGGCAAAACCGCTGACAAAGGAAGAATTTAATAAGCTGCTAAAGCCAGGACATTATGGGCAAATGACGTTCACAGGCACCCACTTAGGCTTCAATCCTCCGCCGGAACATCATCATAGCGGGGCCGCAACCGAGAAGAATAGTAATTCTGACGAATCAAATATGGACATGAACATGGACATGGACATGTCGGATCACCAAAATCATGAATAACTGTTGAACGGCTGAAATGAAATGAGCCGACTTTTGAAAGGAGTTAATAAAGGATGGAATTCTTTGAACGGTTTGCCATACCAAATCCAAGTATTGCAATCTATGCCTCAATGGTTGCCATTGGCCTGACAGTGTTTGCTATTATTGCAGGTTTATCCTATTTTAAGAAATGGGGCTATTTATGGCGTGAATGGTTAACAACGGTTGACCATAAACGAATTGGCATCATGTATTTATTCTCTGCCTTAATTATGTTATTCCGTGGCGGAGTGGACGCGATCATGATGCGGGTGCAGCTGGCTGTTCCTGATAACAAGCTGCTTGACGCTCAGCATTACAATGAAATTTTCTCCACACACGGGGTTATCATGGTCATGTTTATGGCGATGCCATTCATCTTTGCGTTTATGAACTTTGTTGTTCCATTACAAATTGGCGCCCGAGACGTAGCATTCCCGAGATTAAACGCCTTAAGCTTTTGGTTATTCTTCTTTGGCGCGATGCTGTTTAATATTTCGTTTGTTGTCGGCGGGTCGCCTGATGCCGGATGGACCTCCTATTTCCCGCTGGCAGGGAATGAGTTCAGTCCATCAGTAGGAACGAACTATTATATGATTGCGATTCAAATATCCGGAATTGGCTCACTGATGACCGGTATTAACATGATCACAACCATTTTTAAAATGAGAGCACCAGGCATGACTTTAATGAAAATGCCGATGTTTACATGGTCTGTTTTAGTGACGAACCTTATCATTGTTACGGTTTTCCCTGTCATTACCGTTGCACTTGCTATGGGAACCATGGACAGATTATTTGGAACATACTTCTTCACCACTACAAACGGCGGTATGGATATGCTTTGGGCCAACCTGTTCTGGGTTTGGGGACACCCCGAGGTTTATATCCTCATCTTACCTGCGTTTGGATTATATAGTGAAATTATTTCAACTTTCTCTGGCCGAAACCTTTATGGCTATAAATCAATGGTAGCGTCCATGGTCATTATTTCGGCTCTTGCTTGTATGGTTTGGGCCCACCATTTCTTTACGATGGGGCAAGGGGCACTGGCCAATAGCTTCTTTTCGATTACCACGATGATGATTGCTGTTCCTACAGGTGTGAAGATTTTTAACTGGTTATTCACATTATGGAAAGGGAAGATTCGTTATACTGTTCCGATGCTTTACTCCCTTGGCTTTATTCCGTTGTTTGTAATTGGCGGAATGACAGGGGTAATGCTGGCTATGTCGGCTGCAGATTATCAGTATCATAATACGATGTTCTTAGTAGCACACTTCCATAATACGATTATTCCTGGCGTAGTCTTTGCGATGCTTGCCGGTCTTACTTACTATTGGCCAAAAATGTTTGGCTTTATGTTAAATGAAAGAATTGGGAATTGGGCATTCTGGTTTCTATCCATCGGCTTTTGCTTGGCGTTCTTCCCGATGTATATTACCGGTTTAGACGGCCAGGCACGCCGGATGTACACTTATTCTGAAGCTACCGGCTATGGTCCATTAAATATGGTTTCATTTGTTGGCGCAGGTATTATGGCCATCAGCTTTGCGTTAATTGTATACAACATTTATTACAGTATTCGTTATTCACCAAGAAATATCAGTGCCGATCCATGGGATGCCCGCTCGCTTGAATGGGCCACACATACACCGGTGCCGGAATATAACTTTGTGATAGAACCGCAAGTAGCTTCAAGTGAAGCATTCTGGGATGCCAAGAAAAAGGGGCATGAGCTGTTCTCGGGCAAACCAGAAAAAATTCATATGCCGAATAACAGCGGACTTCCTTTTATTATGAGCGCCATATTCTTTATCTGGGGTTTTTCTATGATTTTCTCACTCTGGATTCCGGTAATTATATCAACCATTGCTATCTTTGCATGCATGTTATATCGCTCATTTGAAAAAGATCATGGCCATTATATTTCTGTTGAAGAAATCGATGAAACTGAAATCAAATTGCGAGGTGTTAACTAATGAAGGTCGATCACTCGCTGCCATTGGAATATAGTACTAAACAAAACGGTCGGAATATTTTTGGCTTTTGGGTTTTCCTTGCAGCTGAAATTATGCTGTTTGCGACACTTTTTACGTCTTATTTTACATTAGAACATAGAGTCGGACATGGCTCAAGCGGCGCCGAAATTTTTGAAATGACTCCGGTTGTCATTGAGACGCTGATATTATTGACAAGCAGCTTTACGGTTGGGCTTGCCGTTCACGCCATGCGGATTGGAAACAAAAAAGCAATGGCTGCATTCTTTGTGATTACGCTTTTCCTTGGCCTGGGTTTCCTCGGTTTTGAAATTGATGAATTTATGACTTATATTCATGAAGGGGCATCACTGCAAACGAGTGCGTTTACAGCTATTCTAATGACTACATTAGGAACACACGGCGCGCACGTTACATTCGGATTATTCTGGGGAACAGCGATCCTGATGCAGATCAAAAAGAACGGCTTGACGACAGAAACAGCGAATAAATCGTTTATTTTCTCACTTTATTGGCATTTCCTGGATGTGGTTTGGATCTTTATCTTCAGCTTCATCTATTTGAAAGGAATGATGTAAGATGAGCGAATTATTTCCGCGAAAACAAATCATGGGCTTTGTCTTTTCCCTCGTTTTAACGGCAGTCGCTCTTGCGGTTTACTTTTTACATTTGTCTTTTGCTGCAGGTATCATCGTGCTTCTTATAACTGCATTTGTTCAGGCACTCCTTCAGCTTGTTGTGTTCATGCATGCCAGTGAAACAAAAGATAAATGGATTATTTACGGAAAAGTGGCGTTTATGATTGGCATCGCTATAATAACCGTTTTGGGTACATTACTCATTTTCCTTTGGGATATGTGAAGATTATCCATTTTGGAAAGACCTTTGACCACAGCTCGGAGATGGGAAAAGTTATATTTATTCCAATTTCAATCCTAAATATGCTCAAATGGCATTAACTATCCTCCGAACCTATTACAATTTTTGTTTTGCTTATAAATCAAATGGTGTGATAGAAACTGCTGCTCAACGGATAGGAATTGCAGAAAAGAAATTCAATATAAATGACATCATTTATATGCAATAGCTGAAGAGTTTCTCTTCAGCTATTCTTCCAAAATATTAAATATGCTTGCTAAAAGAATATAAGCATAAAAAGAAAGGTGATAAAGATGGATATTAACCGGTTAAAAGAAAAAAGCGAAATTGAGTACGCAGTTGAAAAACTAAAATCTGAAGGAATTAGTTCGGATGAAATCAAGGAAGCAATCAAGAATATGATTGCAGAAAACATTAAACAACGAAATTCTGGGAGAAATGATGAAAAATAAATGGTTTAAGAAATTAAAACAAAATATGAAAGGCTAAGAATATCAACATTTGAGTTATAGCGTTTCCTTTTCTTTGAATAACTAAAATGTCAAATTACTGAAACAAAATAAATGAAAAAATTTTAAAATAATTTATGATAATAAAAGTAAGAATTCACTGAATTAAAATTGGGGGTAATGAAATATGAGCGGTTATGCAAAAACTCCAGAACCACCTTATTATGCAGTGATATTTTCTTCACAGCGTACTGAAGGTGACAATGGTTACGGGAAAATGGCGGATAAAATGGTTGAGTTGGCATCGAAGCAAGAGGGGTTTTTAGGGGAGGAAAGTGCTCGTGATGAAGGATTAGGAATTACTGTTTCTTATTGGGATTCTTTAGAATCCATTAAGAAGTGGAAAGAAAACGCTGTTCACAAAGTGGCTCAAGAAAAAGGAAAATCAATTTGGTACCAAAATTTCGCCCTCCGTGTGAGTAAAGTTGAAAGACAAAACTTTTTTGAAATGTAATAACTCTTATTTAATTAACGGGAATTTTTCTTCTATAATCAAATATAAACAATATAATTTAACAGAGCCTATACAAAAAGAATATCGAATTCAGATAATAATACATTGAAGATAATATCCCATTTCTTTGCACTATAAAAGAAATGGGTTTCTTTTATTATTTAGTAGGAAAAGTCATTTATCAGTAGAAAAGAAAGTAGTAATTGCCACTTGATTCTGTATTAGATTAGATTCAATAGTAGCTGTAGTTTTATTGATTTGGGTACTTTGAAGCACGGATTAGTCGGCAAAAATCATAAATGATAATAATGGTAAACCAATTATATTTAACAAAAATGAAAAAATACATTGCAAAATAGTTAATACATATTTATCATTAATATATATTAACTATTAAGGTAGGTAAAATAAATGAATCAAAAACTCATACAGATTGTAAAAGAAATTAATCAACTTGAATTTGAAACAAATCTCTTGTTAACTGAAGAATTTGACTCGCTTTTAGATGATAAGCTAACAGCTAAACAAGCTGGATTTTTAGATTTAATACGTAGAAAAGGCGCTCTTCAAACATATGAGTTATCTAAACTAATGGGTACTTCCGCAAGCGCTGTGAGCCAATTGGTCAACAGATTAGAGCAGGATGGTTACATTAAAAGAACCATTAATCAAAAAGACCGAAGAGAGATACTTGTTGAATTGGATGAACGTGGCCACTCCTATTTTCGAAAGCAAGAAGAGATTGAACTTAAAATCATTCAGAAATATTATTCGAAGCTAGAAATGGACGAACTGATTAAATTAAAAGAGACGTTCTTAAAACTAAAACAAATCGTTTCGGATGAACAGAACGATCAAAAGTAAATTATTTCGTAAAAACATTTTAGATTCATCAAAGGAGAGGTAGTTTTGGATAAAGATAAATTACAACAAGAGATATCGAAAATCGTTCATTCATACTTTAAAAATCGAAATCATTTAGTACTATCGATTGGGGTTTTGAATAAGGATGAAACAGCCTCTTTTCTTTATGCCGGCTCTGACGTAAGTCCGGAAGAAGAAAACAAACCATTTATTTATGAAATAGGTTCCATTTCAAAATTATTTACGACTACATTGTTGGGGGAAATGATTCAGGATAGAATACTTTCCGAGAACGATTCAATCGGTCAATATATTCCCAAATTGTCCGATAAACATCCCGTAACACTAAAGCATTTGGCGAATCATACCTCTGGGCTTCCTGCATTAGGTCTAAGGAAATCCATCGCCAATCTTTTTAGTTCAAAAACGCCTCGTGACCCTTATTGTTTATTTTCATTAAATGAAGTTATTCAATATTTTGATAAACATCCGAAAGAACCAAAGTTAAAATTTCGTTACTCAAATGCAGGTATGGGGACATTGGGGAATATTTTAGCAACGCGACTAAAACACAGATTATGAACAAGCTATTAAAAAAAGAGTATCGGAACGCTTAGGAATGAAAGATACCTTTATAACGGTTCCTTTTGAAAAACAAAATCGTTTGTTAAAAGGGCATGATGTCAAAGGAAAAGAACAACCACCACTAGTAATGAATGAATTTATGGGAGCCGGCGCCGTTCGTTCGACTTTAAACGATATGTTGCTTTTTTTAAAAGCACATATGAATTCAGAATCTAAGGCTTATCAATTAACACATCAACCTTCATTGGAAATAGTTAAAAACACGAGTGTTGGTTTAGGATGGATTCTTGAGGATGAAACGATTTGGCATAATGGTTCTACTCAAGGGTTTTCTAGTTTTCTAGGATTTGAAAAAAAACGACATATAGGGGTAGTTATCTTATCGAATTATCGATCACGATTATTTGCTAGCAACCCTGATCAAATTGGCACAGATATATTACAACTTTTACGAACAATTTAATTGGAGAAGGTCATAGCTGTCACATAGAGAACTTTTTCTTGTACAATAACGGGTAGCATTTCCCCACGAAGCCTCACTTCAAGAATGCCCCGAACATACTTCCTCATTCAAATTCTAGAATGGCAGTGGATGAACGCCATCCTTGCATCTGGCTTGATTTCCTTTTTCTTTATATAGGTATATCCTATTGTTATTATATAATTAATTGAATTGAACAATGATTTAACTCAATTTATGATTAATAATATTGATTATAATATCTCATTTCGAAAGGAATTGAACAATAGGATGGATCATCGTCGTACACCGTTGTTTACTGCTTTGATAGAACATGCGAGTCGAAACCCGATTCCTTTTCATATACCAGGCCATAAAAAAGGAGAAGGGATGGAATACGGCTTTAAAACATTTCTGGGTGAAAATGCCTTATCCATCGATTTGATTAATATTGCACCATTGGATGATTTGCACCAGCCTACTGGCGTGATTGACGAAGCACAGCGCATGGCTGCTTATGCTTTTGACGCAGATTATACATTATTTTCTGTGCAAGGAACGAGCAGTGCGATTATAACGATGATCATGTCTGTATGTGGACCTGGCGATAAAATCATCGTGCCGCGCAACCTGCATAAGTCGATTTTATCTGCAATCATCTTGGCAGGAGCCAAGCCTGTATTTGTCACTCCTGAGAGAGACAAGCGATGGGGGATCGATCATGGCATCTCTATTCGTTCAGTGAAGAAAGCGATTGAAAGGCATACGGACGCCAAAGCGGTGCTCGTAATCAATCCAACCTATTTCGGTGTATGTACTGATCTGAAAGCCATCGTTGATTTAGCTCATGATTACGGCATACCGGTACTTGTTGACGAGGCGCACGGGGCATTGCTCCACTTTCATAACATGCTTCCATTATCCGCCATGCAGGCTGGAGCAGATATGGCTGCAACAAGCATGCACAAGCTTGGTGGATCGCTGACACAAAGCTCGCTGCTCCATATCAAAAAAGGGCTTATTCAACGTGAAAAAGTACAAAGCATCTTTAGCATGCTGACAACCACATCCACTTCTTATATTCTTTTAGCTTCCCTGGACGCAGCACGGAAGCATCTTGCCTTAAATGGCTCGAAAATGGCTGCAAAAGCAATTCAACTGGCAGAGTACGCTAGAGTTCAAATCAACCAAATTCCCGGTCTGGCTTCTTTCGGAAGGGAGATTCTGTGGACGGATGCGGCCTTTGATTTTGACCCTACGAAGCTTACCGTACATGTCCGAGAGTTAGGCATTACCGGATACGCTGCGGAAGATTGGCTGCGGAAGTACTGCAATATAGAAGTAGAACTGAGCGATTTGTACAACATTCTTTGCTTAATCACACCAGGTGATTCGAAAGAAACGGTAAATGGCTTGTTGGACGGTTTAACTGAACTGGCCAAAGCTCATCAAAAATCAAAAGCGGAAGCTGAAGCCATTGATGTAAAATTACCTGAAATTCCGCTGCTTGCTCTGACACCGAGAGATGCTTTTTATGGGGAGGTTGAACTTATTCCTTTTGAGCAATCTGCCGGGCGCATTATGGCAGAGTCCGTTTATGTCTATCCTCCGGGTATTCCTATTTTACTGCCTGGAGAAGTCATCGCGGAACAGCATATTCGATACATTCGAGAGCATTTGGAAGTTGGTCTTCCTGTAAGAGGACCTCAAGATTTAAAAGTGCAAAATATCAAGGTGGTTATCGAAACCAGGGCGATTTAGCCAAAGGGGGACATTTATGAATCTCAGCACAAAAAGAAAGGATTCGTATTCAATAGCAGCATTTGAGCAAGCCAAGAGAGTAATACCTGGCGGGGTAAACAGCCCTGTTCGCGCATTTTCAGCCGTAGATTTAACGCCTGTTTTAGCTGCAAGAGGTCAAGGGGCGCGGGTGTTCGATATCGACGGCAACAAATTTATCGATTATATCGGGTCGTGGGGGCCTTTGATCCTCGGGCATGCTCATCCTGAAGTGGTGGTGGCGATCAAGAAAGCAGCGTCTCGCGGAACCAGCTTTGGCTTGTCTACGGAGGTTGAAATCAAAATGGCTGAATGGATATACAAAAGTATGCCATCTATTGAAATTGGTGCGCATGGTGAATTTCGGTACGAAAGCTTCAATGAGCGCATTGCGATTAGCAAGAGGTTATACGAAGCGGCAAAAAATCGTAAAATTTCAAGGCGGATACCACGGACATGCCGATGCGTTATTAATCAAGTCAGGATCGGGCATCGCTACCATGGGATTACCGGATAGCCCCGGAGTACCTGATAGTGTTGCTGCCCATACGCTTACAGCGCCATATAATAGCATGGACAGTGTTCGCTTTCTATTTGAACATTTTGGAGAACAAATTGCTGCTGTCATCGTCGAGCCTGTTCCGGGGAACATGGGGGTCATCTCGCCATCTCCCGGATTTCTCCATGGGTTGGGCGAGATTACGAAGCAGTATGGCAGCTTTCTTATTTTTGACGAAGTCATGACGGGATATCGCGTAGGTTTTCATGAGGCGCAAGGGCTGTATGGAATTATCCCGGATCATACCTGTCTTATGGATCCAACAGGAGCAACCTAATGTGGAGTTGGATAGAAAAGCGGCCAGATTGGCAGAAGGTTTTGTACAAAATGCCAAACTGGCAGGGATACCGCTAAAAATAAACAGGGTCGGTTCCAGCCTTTTTTCGGAGCAGGAGGTTGTGGACTACGATACAGCTAAAGGTTCAAATATGCAGTTATTTAAAGCATATTATGTAACCATGCTGGAGCAAGCCATTTTAACTGCCCCTACACATTACGAGGTGAGTTTCGTTTCAGCAGCTCATTCCGACGAAGATATCGAAAGGACGATCAGCGCTCATTATCAAGCACTAAATAAAATCAGCAATAAAGGGTGATAATTTTGGATACTTCTAATATAAGAAAACTTTTCCCTATACTGGGTCAAACCATTAACGGTTATCCGCTTGCCTACCTGGATAGCGCAGCATCAGCGCAAAAACCGATTCAGGTGATAGAAACCTTAAAACACTATTATGAACAAGATAACGCGAACGTCCATCGGGGTGTTCATACGTTAGGCTCGCGTGCAACAGAAGCTTATGAAGGGGCCCGAGTCAAAGTAGCCCGTTTTATCCATGCAGAAAGGGGTGAGGAAATTATTTTTACGCGTGGGACAACTTCATCCATTAACCTTGTCGCCAGCAGCTATGCACGAGCGGTATGCAAAGAAGGCGATGAGATTGTTGTCTCTGCTATGGAGCATCACAGCAATCTCCTTCCTTGGCAACAAGCGGCAAAGGCGACAGGTGCAGTGTTGAAATATATCCCGCTGCAAACTGACGGAACATTTTCAATAGAAGAAGCGGAGAACACGATTACGAATCGTACGAAAATCGTATCTATTTCACACATTTCCAACGTATTGGGTGTTGCCAATCCAGTGAAACAAATTGCGGCAATCGCCCATAATCGTGGGGCAGTCGTCATGGTAGATGGAGCCCAGAGCATTCCGCATATCAAGGTGGATGTTCAAGAGTTGGATTGTGACTTTTATGCCTTCTCGGGACATAAAATGTGCGGACCAACAGGCATCGGAGTGTTGTATGGAAAAAAGGCTTATCTCGAACAAATGGAGCCGATCGAATTTGGCGGAGAAATGATCGCGGATGTGGGTCTGTATGACGCCTCTTGGAAGGAACTTCCTTGGAAGTTCGAAGGGGGGACTCCCATTATCGCAGGCGCAATTGGCTTGGGTGCGGCCATTGATTTTCTTGAGCAAATTGGGTTGGATGTCATCGAAGCGCATGATAAGCAATTGACCAGCTATGCGGTAGAACAAATGAAGCAAATTGAACATTTGACGATGTATGGCCCGGAGGAAGGGCGGTTTGGCTTAGTGACCTTTAATTTAGGCAAGATACATCCGCATGATCTGGCTACGGTTCTGGACACGTATGGCGTTGCGATTCGTGCGGGGCATCATTGCTGTCAACCATTGATGAGACATTTTGGAGCTAGTGCTACAGCTCGTGCCAGCTTTTATTTATACAATACAGAAGCGGATGTAGAGCAGTTTCTTTTTGCCTTGAACAAAACGAAAGAATACTTTAAGAAAGTGGAATAAACTGAGGATTCATTACTTGCAGCATGTTCCGTTTGAATCGCCTGAACGTATATCGGATTGGGTTATGGATAAAGGCTATGCGTTGAGCGGTACTTTATTATATGAAAGCACACATTTCCCACTTCAGTCGGAGTTCGATCTGCTCATCATCTTGGGCGGTCCGATGGGGCTATACGACGAGGAACGTTTTCCATGGCTTGTTCATGAGAAGGTGTTTATTAAAGAAACGATTCGGCAACAGAAGCTGGTGTTTGGTATATGCTTGGGCGCGCAGTTGATTGCAGAAGCACTTGGCGGAAAAGTATACAGAAATTCGTATATGGAAATTGGCTGGCATCCTGTAAAAATGACGGAAGAGTCCCAGAACTCTGTATTTTTCAAACAATTTCCGCGGGAGTACGATCCTTTTCACTGGCATGGAGACACGTTTGAATTACCTGATGAAGTCAAGACGGCTGCGATCAGTCTTGGTTGCGCGAATCAGGCATTCGAGTATAGTGGTCATGTGATTGGGCTGCAATTTCATCTGGAGAGCAGCAATGACAGCATCAAAAAGCTGATTGAATATTGTAGTGATGAAATCGAACTAGATAGATATGTCCAACATCCAGATCAAATGATGGATCAGATGTCTCTGCTAGCGCATTCAAATTACCACTTTGGCACATTTGCTCGATACATTGGAACTGAACTATCGGACTCTTAATAAGGGGAATGAGTTGGTTTATAAAAGCAATGTATCCTATCCTATTATTGGCGACCTAACGCCGTTAGTTTGTCGTTTATAAAAGTTTCTGCGATATGTGTTTATTGCAACAGAGGGGGGAGAGAAGTCGCGATGGCTGAAAAGGAATTTGGGTCGGGGCATCTAGCCATGCCGGAAGATGACGGGAAGACCGCGCATCTTAGTGGCCTACAAATCCCCAGTATCGGTCTGGCTGCAACTGATGGTTCTACTGTTAATCTTGCTGAAGGCGGCTTAACCGTTGTCTACGTGTATCCGCGTACTAGTCCCGTAATCGGCGGCGCTCTGGAAGGATGGGATGCGATCCCCGGCGCACGCGGCTGCACTCCGCAATCCTGCGCATTTCGCAATTATTTCACTGAACTGGAGGGAGTGGGTGTCGAGCGGTTGTTCGGTCTTTCTACTCAAGCTACGGACTACCAAAAAGAGGTCGCTGAGCGGCTTCATCTGCCTTTTCCTCTGTTGTCAGATAGTTCGCTCGCCTTTTGTTGCGCTCTGGAACTCCCACTTTTTGAAGTGGGAGGAATGACGCTCATCAAAAGGCTAACCTTAATCATCGATAATGGAAGGGTCGAGCATGTGTTTTATCCAGTGTTTCAACCGGAGCGAAATGCCTCGGATGTGATGGCGTGGCTTTCATCGCGAAACACCTAAAGTCTGTTACGTTACAGGAAGTAGAATTGCTTAAAAGTTTCTGCTTTTAACAGTTGAAATTAATTGTTCCATAAATACACGACTGGCCGCACATAAATGTTTATTTTTACGATATATGACACCAATTTGCGTAGTGAGTACCGTTAAGCGGAATCGTGCAAATATGTGGATTGTCAATATAATCCAAGTAACCTTTTGGCAGGATAGTAACACCGACTCCTTTGCCAACCATTGTTATGATCGATTCCATTGTTGTCATTTCTAGCACTGGTTGGGGTGTGAATGCCAGTGATCCGCACTGTTCATTAATTACTTGCCGTAAGAAATAAGTATTCGGCAATAGAACAGAGGGCGTTTCCTTTAAAATACAAGCGTCGAAAACGCTGCTTGGGCGATGGGATGATCTACAGCTACCGCAAGGGCTAGATTTTCCTTATAAAGCGGGATGGTTTCAAGATCTTCATGCTCCATTGGCAAGAAAACAATTCCCAGATCAAGCTCATTTTGCAGCAGTCCGTTTTTAGATATCACCGGTTCGCAGCCCAAGCACAGAAAACTCTACATTGGGGTAACTGTTATGGAATCTCATTACAGTTGGAGGAAGCAAGTAATTGACAACGGTCAGAAGCGCGCCGATTTTCAATGTACCTCTCTTTAAAGCTTGCAGTTCGCTGATTACTGCCCGTGCCTGTGAGAGTTCATGAAACACATTATATCCATGATGTAGCAACGCTCGACCTGCTTCGGTAAGCATCGTTTTCTTGCCGACGCGATCAAAGAGAGGCATGCCGATCTCGTGTTCAAGCAAACGAATTTGCTGGCTAAGTGAGGGTTGGGTGATGCTGAGTTTTTCGGCAGCACGGGTAAAGTGCAACTCCTGACTTAAAGTCATGAAGTATTCCAATTGCTTCAGTTCCACTGGACTTTCTCCTTTGGTGTTACATCTACAATGATAGGAATTTTCTATTATTATACGATAAAATGATTTCAATTGCTAATAGATTTATAGAGGGAATGTGTGTGAAAAATAGGAGGTTTTTAATATGATTCAAGCCGTTATATTTGATGTGGATGGGACTCTTCTTAATTCAGACCAAGCGATCATTTTGGCTTTGCAGCAAGTTTTAAGAGAAGAAAAGAAAATGGAGTACACAAGTGAAGAATTGATTCCTGTATTGGGTATGACTAGTGAAAATTGTTTTACCTTCTTGGGGGTTTCGGATGTAAAGCGCGTTGTTGAAAAGCTAACGCTTTATGTAAAAAGGAATAATCATATGATGATCCTCTATCCTGGGATTGAAGAGCTGCTTAAAAAGTTGGTTGGAAAAGGCATTCATACGGGTGTTGTTACATCCAAAACACGCGAGGAATTCAAAGTTGACTTTATGCCTCATGGTATTAGCGAACTCTTTTCACACATTATTTGTGCAGACGACACGTCTAGGCATAAGCCTGATCCTGATCCACTGCTCAAGTATGTAGAACAAACCAAGATCAACCCGACGACAACGCTTTATGTCGGAGATACTGTATATGATCAGAAATGCGCGAACTGGGCTCAAATCGATTTCGCCTTAGCGATGTGGGGGGCCAAGCAACCAGAGCGAACTATGGCAAAATACAGATTAAATCTACCTAATGATCTACTCCGCATTGTAGGTCTTGAATGATTCATTACCGCTCATGCATAGTATCGGCAAAACATTGGCTTTGGTGCTTCACGCACCAAAGCCAATGTCGTATTTTCGCCGTTCTGGGATGGACGGTTTTGCGGTTGTCAGTGCGGCTTTGATGAATGAACAGAATGGGGTGGAAGGGATGGAACAAAGGATCTTGCCTGCATCAGCTAACATGAAAGAATTCGAGCGATTTTTGCAAAGCTCTTATGAAATCGGCGTATTTTTAGATATGCATATAGCCCAATTAAAAAATATCAACATGATGGCCAAGCAAAGAGGGAAGAAAATGATTTATCATGTTGATTTAATCCATGGTATTAAAAATGATGAATTTGCAACCGAATACATCTGCCAAGAATTCAAGCCATATGGTTTAATATCCACGAAGGCGAGTGTTATTCAAAAGGCAAAACAAAAAGGAGTAATCGCTGTCCAAAGAATATTTCTCATCGATACACACGCGATTGAAAAAAGCTACAAGCTGATTGAAAAAACACGGCCAGATTATATTGAGGTTCTCCCAGGTGCAATGCCATGGATGATTACAGAAATAAAAGATCGGTTTAAAACACCCATTTTTGCAGGTGGGTTGATTCGAACCGTAGAAGAAGTTCAAGCTGCATTAGAGGCGGGGGCAGCTGCGATTACTACATCTAAAAGAGAGCTGTGGGATGTGTACGAAAAATAAGATTCTCGAACCCATTTACTTTTTATACAATTCTCTCAGAACACTGCAATTAAAAATGTCTAAAATAGTATAAAAGCACGTCATTTATTGAAGAGCTTTTACCAATTTTGTAAATGAATTTGCTGAAGGTTATTAATATCTAAGATTGGAAACACAAAATTTAATTGAGCGTTTTACATAAAGCGAACCAATTATTAGAAAGAAAGAAACAACGAGTGAGAAAGGAATACTTAAAGCTGCTGGGAGAGCAACGTCATACCAAATACTCATATTTATTTGTTCAAAACCGAATGTTCTTAATATGCCAGCAAATATTGAGAGTAACGCACTCAAAATCAATCCTATGTATAGGACGGATAGGACAGGAATTGTTAGCAAGTAAAAAAAAGTGCGCATCATTTTTATTAGTTCCATTACTCTTCATTCCTTATAATATGTTGAACTTTAGCATTTGGAGAGATTGTATAGATTTCTTTATAATAAAGTGTTTGTATATCGCAATTTTCGTCGACTACTACAACATCCCCTTCAACAATTTCTGCATCTGTATATGATAGCTGTAAGTTTCTCCCTTTTATATATTTGCAACTCAGTTTTTTCTTTAATAATGAAAAAGTTTGCCTTTCCTTTTCTACACATGCATCATTTGTAATAAGCCGTTCGATCTCACTTTTACCTGACAATTTTAACTGAAAGTGTTTTGTATGTATTTCTTTCGCTTGAACAATGCCAATTGAATCAAATTGTTCTGACTGAAGAATTTGTTCGATAGTCAGCTTCCCTGTACTTTTAATCTTTGTTATTTGTCCATTCTTCATCTTTAAATTGCCTGCATTTACAATTTCTTTAACCTCACAATTGTCTTTTATGACACATGTTCCGGTATTTTTTAAAACATCTGCCACAATATGAGAATGAAAAGTACTATATCCATGAGTGGAGATCTTTTTTAAGCGTAATTCTTGGTGTAAAGTAACTGATCCACGAATTTTTAATAGTTCACATTCTATTGCTAAGTCTTTGATATTGCCACTTGTAAGGGTTATACTGCGTAGTTTTTGACTTTGTTCATAAGTCATTGTAAACACCACCATACTTTAATTAATATATATTTTAATCATTAAAATATATATTAATTAAAGTATATTTATGATCATTTTGTCAAGAACAAAAGACTATGCCATTTAATCCTAACCACTATGGAATAATCACTTTAAAGGGTAAGGATTAAGAAACGCTAAGAAACAACATCAGCAAGGCTTTGAGCCTTCTATTTACATACTTGTAAAATAAAAAAAGGATTTCAATTATATGAAATCCTAAAAAATTGTACTCATTAACTTATTAACATTTACTAATACTTTTGCTATATCTGTTAATTTTTCTTGTGAAAATTTCAAAAATATTTCATGAACCTTAACTTCACCAATTTTTGTTAAAATCATTTTTACTACTCGTCTGTCCTCATTTTCTCTTACTCGTTGTATTAAATTCAATTTTTCTAGCTTATCACACATTGATGTAACAGCTCCGGGAGTAACATTGAAAAAATCAGCAATTTCAGTTGCTTTCATTCCTCCATTGAATTTCAGCTGGAGAAGAAGAATAAGCTGATTTTGGGATAGAAGCTCTCCTTCAGAGAGTAGATTTATAAACATCTTAGACTTTTGTTGTATTTCAAGCATTTCTCTCATAATAATTTCCACATTGTGAGTTTGACTATTTTTTGACATTTTATCACAGCCTATTATAATATTTACTAATTAAAATATATAGTAAGTTTAACATTTATTCCATTTAGTAATTTCCCCGTTTATCATATTTATTCTAATTTTACGTACAACAGTATGTATGTAAAGAGATTTATAACTAGTAAAAATAAAGTAGTCGCCACCTTACCAAAAGAAATTATATTAGCGGAAATTAAATGGATTAATTAATACATAAAAGAGGACTGAAAGGAGTAAGTAAACCTCATTTAGATATATTACGGTGAACCGTATCACAAATAGAGGCAGTTTTTCTGAAGAATTCAATAGCCATGAATGAAGGAGATTTTGCTGGTTTTAAAGAAAGATTTGTCATAAAGCCCTGATGAAGGACATTTTAGTAATATGGGAAGAAAGATTTGTCCTTCATGGCCCAGATAAAGGACATTTTGTGGTTTGAAAAGAAAGATTTGTCCTTCATGAGAACGGCGGTAAGCCTGCCTTGGATTTTGTCAAAAATAGAACTGGATTGTGTTGCCCTTTTTACTAGGAAATTATTTTAGTGTTATTATTATCCATATAGAAAATGTAATGAGCTGAGGGATGGATCCCATGGATAGGTTAATAGTTAAACTACAAAAGGCAGGATATAGTGTAGATGAAAGTGTTATTAAGGATGTCTTTTTTACGGTTGAAGCGGGCGAACTTGTTGGATTGATAGGGGAAAATGGCGCTGGCAAAAGCACAACGATTAAGGCTATTCTTGGACAGATTCCTTGGATGGAGGGAGAAATCGCGATCCATTCAAAGGATAAAGCGTATGGATATGTACCGGAACGGCCGGTGTTTTATGATGAGTTGACTGTCTGGGAACAGATTGAATATAGCGGCGTCATGCGGGAAATTCCAAACTGGAAGGAAAGAGCGAAGGAATTGGTGAAAACTTTTCGTGTTGAGCAGTTTATCCATCAGCTGCCGCAAAGCTTATCGAAAGGGACGCAGCAAAAAATTATGCTTATTTTGGCATTGCTTTCATCTCCTGAGCTGTTAATCATTGATGAGCCTTTCATTGGGCTGGATCCCCGTGCTACCAAACTATTATTACAGATGATTGATGCCGAACGGTCAAAAGGGACTGGCATACTCATGTGTACACATGTTTTGGATACGGCTGAAAAGCTTTGCGACAAGTTCATACTGCTTTCAAATGGAACAATGTTTACGCAAGGCACGCTTGTCGACCTCCAAACAAAGTGTCGGCAGCCAGGCGGAAGTTTGCTGGATTGTTTTGATTATCTGATTGATGAGGATCTTCACCATGGCTTGGGTTGAATACATAAGAAGAAATAAGCGAGAGGCCAAATTTCAGCTAAGCGCGCTCGGGCTCGTGATAGATTGGACGGTTTTCATGTATATTTTGGTCCCGGCCATCATTGCGCTTGGTATAATTGATTTTCAGCTTTGGCAAGCCCCTCCGGCCTGGACATCTTTTATCCCTGTGAGAATGCTTGGAATCATTCTGTTTTTTACTTTTCAATTTACTTCCGTAAGAACGTATATCCAGCGGGCTGATGAATTATTTGTTATTCAGAATCTCAAATACTATCAAACTCTAATTCAAGCTGGAAAATGGTATGCAGTTTTAAAGACCAGTCTGGAGACGGCTGTACTCATTCTTTACATATTGCCCATTTTTAAATTAGGCTACCAACTCTCAGCTTCTTTCGTCACTGTCATTTATTTTTATGTGTTAATTTGGAGTCTCTTTATAAAGTTGGCATCTAGGTGGTTTTTGCTGCGGGGGCTTAGATGGTGGTACAGGGCTTTTGCCATTGTGGCATTCGTTGTTTATAGTACAGGCTTTTATTCTTTATTCGGCCAGTATATTATTTTTATTTCCACCACCTTGATTATTTTGGCAATGGTGTTATTTTGTCTAAAAAAGGAAAATTGTCAATTAAGATTCTTTGACGCCGAAGCAGAACGGGAACGGAATGAGAAATGGAAATGGGCAGCCATGTTTATGAGGCAGTCTGGCGAAATTGAAGGCATTCAGAAGGTACGAAAATACCCGCTTCTAAATAAAAATTCGAGGCCTATCTTTTCTGAACGGTCTCCTGAAAAAGTGCTGACGGAAATGTACTGGAAATGGCATATTCGTAAAGGAAGACAGTTGAAGCTGTATCTATACTTCTTGTTCATTTCATTCAACGCTATGACAATTATTCCATCAAATGTAAAATTTATTGTGTTCTTGTTCATTCTGTTTGCAGGCTACAAAATACAAGAAGGGATTTGGAAGACCTTCATCACCCATCCATTCGCAAAGAATCTGGGGACCCCAATTGTAAGAGAAAGCATCATCGCCAAAGCCAAAAAGCGTTCCCTAACAGTCACATGGGTCATCCCATTCATGGTACTCGCACTCTGGGCATTTTTATAAGTGCCTGAAACCACCTGAAATTTGCCGAAAGGGTGTGTCTTTTCCAATAAGTAGTGTAGAGTATGTAATTTTTTGCGAAAAAGCTGCCTCTTAAATGGGTGGGGTGAACCGTACCACAAATAGTGGTAAAGCGGAGAGTAGAAGTTTCTCTGGATAGCAAGGTTCTAAAAAAATTGATTTAATCCAAAGAGACCGTCAATAGTAGACGGCCTCTTTAGTTATTATTTAGGATCCTTCTGTGGATGTTAGAGAATTACTATGAGGGTAATAAATATTCCCGCTTTAAATTAGAATGATGCACTTTAACTTATGATTTAGTTTTTTACAATCGTTTCTTTCTTATAAGAATGTTTTTTTTTCTAATTGTTATCTCTGCAATAAAAAGATTAATAATCCAACATATCCAGACTGCTATTGTATAGGCATTTCCGTAGGAAAAATTCATTGCGTTATGAGCTATGGCTACAATTATATAAATAGTCATATTTGCAAAGGAAAGAAAGAAACTTCGAATGATCCATTGACTATGTAGGATTACTTTTTGTCTCTTAATATACCAAAACCCTAAGATAGTTGTTCCAAGCCATAATGTATTTAAAATTAGAAACCCCATTGTACTTGGCCATCCCCCTGTTGCAAAGAATGAGACATAGACTCCGGGAATGAAATTTAAAATGATGGACAAGACATAAATTTGGCCATTCCAACGGTGAAACTTGATAGATTTAACGCGTATTCTTTTAATCACTCCTAATGGACCAGAGAGAAGCGAAATAATTGCCAGCAAAATATGAATACGAATCATTAATACCCATAGGGATTTGTCTGTCAGAATGAGATCCTTTCTGGAAATAAATTTCTCGAAAGCAGGATCAACCATAAAATTCTTAGAAAATGTATGAAATACCCATAGAATTGGGATGATTAAAATGACTATTCGAATGAATTTTTTCATTACTATTCCTCCGATGGTTCTTAGGAAAATAAACTGCGATTATTCATAATAAAGACAGTAGCAATTATGAATAAAAAGGTAATCCAGCCATACTATACATTCTTACCGCTCCGCTTTATAAAATTCGATGCCCAACTAACTTTGATGCAGGAAGCATTCCAGCTTTTGCTTCACCAATCATATTGTTCCCATCTACAGAAACGGTAAATTTTAAATTAAGACTTATTGGTTTAGATACTTTCATGGACCACTTTAATTGATTCCCTTCTAATATTGGATTGTCCAATGTGACAATATCTTCCCCTTGCATTGCAGTCCCTGTTATCTGCCAATTTTTATCCATTAAATTCAATAAAACCGGGAGTTTTCCAAGAGGAGTGGAAATCGTGGTATCCCATTTACCTTGAAAGTTAACTTTCAAATCAGATTGGATAATGGAATCATCACTCGTTGGTTCAATTAGATTTTCTTGTTGGTTTTCTTTCGGTACATTTCCTTCAGCCTTCCAAACTGTACCCCTGCGTTCGTACTCAAATAGTTGTTCCACTGCGTGTGCTATACGGGGACCTAATTCTCGCTCAACTAGGTAAAGGGCAACATCGAGTCCTGAAGTAACGCCACCGCCAGTGACAATATTCCCATCATCTACAATTCGTGCATGAACTGGAACAGCATTAGTAGCACTCAAAAGCCCCATTCCCATGTGATGAGTAACAGCATACCGGCCTTCTAATAAACTACTCAATGCTAAAATGAGGGAACCACCGCACACTGTGGCTAGCAATATATCGGGTTCCTTAGCGGCTTCATTTAGTAAATGACTTAAGTTTGTTTCAGCTGCTTGTTGTAATCTAACCGTCATGAACAGAACCAGATGCTCCTGGAACAAGAATGATTCCTTTGCAGGTTAAATCAAGTTTACCACTTGCTTGAATTTGTAAATGATTGACTCCGCTTGTCACCATTCGTTCACCTTCAGCAGACACGAGTTTAACGGTTATGTCCTCATTTGAGTACATCGCAGCGGCAGTAAACCCTTCATAAGGAGCAATAGCGTCTAATAAATCAAAACCATCAAACAACACAATTTGGATATGCATACATTTTTCCTCCATAATAAAAATAAATTTCAGACTGATTATGTTCTTTATTTTGTAAGAAGATTTTTCAGTCCTTGATATTCCTCCTCGGTCAGTTCCCCTTTGCTCACAAGGTCTTTAAGACGGTCAATTTGGTTGTGATTCCTATAACGATAGCGTATTGCGTATATGCGAACCGCTACAAAACAAAATAGTGTAAGGCAAAACAAAGCACCGAATGGAAAGAATGAGAAAGTGTGCTCCATTTATAATTCCTCCCTTAAAGTAGTTAAAGTGTGAGTGAAACATGCTGATCGTTCCACAATGAAAGAATAACCTATGAATGTCTCAATCGATGATATAAAACAGTCACAAAATAATCACAATCCATCATAAAACGTTATCTTTATTGAAAAAATGATAAACTTAAATCGAATATTACCTGTTAGGTTCGTATCTAGAGGAGTTATCTGAGAAAGGTGGGATTTCGTGAAGGAAATATATACGATTCTAGTTGTTGACGATGACAATAGCATTGTTGAACTATTGCGGGATTTCTTAGAGAATGAAGGCTTTTATGTGAAAACTGCTTATGACACGACTCAGGCACTTAGCGTGTTAACGCAAAGCACAATTGATTGCATCGTCCTTGATATTATGATGCCGGGACAAAATGGTTTTGAGTTATGTCGGCAGATTCGTATGAATAGCAACGTACCAATCCTTTTTTTGAGTGCTCTGAGTGATGATGTGGACAAGATTCGCGGCCTAGCACTTGGAGGGGACGATTATATCGTCAAAACCGCTTCGCCGGGTGAGATTGTTGCAAGGGTGAAGGCTGTATTAAGGCGCTCTAGTTCTCAGCAAGAATTAAAGAGGAAGGTCTTGGATTATGGTCGCCTCTCGTTGGATTTGTCCACAAGAGAAGTATTTGTAGAAGAGCAGCCTGTCTCACTCACACCGAAAGAGTATGATTTGCTGCAATTGTTTGCGGAACATCCCAAATTTGTTTTTTCATACGACCAATTACTTAAAAAATTTTGGGAAGGAATTGGTGACAAACATACTATTCGTGTCCATCTAAGCCGACTCCGGGAAAAGATTGAGGCGGATCCGAATGATCCGCAATTTATAGTCAACGTGTGGGGTATAGGCTATCGTTTTAAAGGAGAATAAAATGAAAACTATTCGCATTCGTAAGTTCACCATTCTTAGTTTATTAATTATCCTCCTTTTTCCATGGATATTTTATGTAGGTGGGCATTTTCTTGAAACAAAGTCATTCAATCTTGGAATTCAAGCCAATTCAAAAATGACCCTAATCATTGCAGTAATTGCTGGTCTACTATTGGCCTTTTTGATTGTTGCCTATGCAATGCGAAGGTATATTCTCATTCCACTGGAGAAAATGAGCCTAGGAATTCGCCAGATTGCAGAAGGAGATTTGGATATCCAGTTACCTTCTTCAAGAATTTCAGAAATCGCTGAAGTTCATGACGGATTTAAAGTAATGGTAGATAGTCTAAAAAAATCTTTTCAGAAACAGGTTAAATTGGAAGATGAACGGAGATTTGTGATTGCTGCTGTTGCGCATGATTTACGGACACCTTTATTTGCCCTACGGGGTTATTTGGACGGTTTAGAGCAAGGCATTGCTGATTCGCCTGAAAAGAAAGCAAAATATTTGGCTGTTTGTAAGGAGAAGTCAGCGCAGTTAGATCGACTGATTGAGGAGCTTTTCACGTTTGCGAAGACGGAGTACCATGAAATGGAACTAAAACGTAGTATGATCGACCTGAGCCTCGTCCTAAAGAAGTCAATTGACAGCCTGAGCCCGCAAGCTCAGCAAAAGGATATCTCTATCATAGCAGATAATTTGGCAAGTAATTGCAATATTAAGGGAGATTCGCACTTATTAGAGCGAGCCATGAATAACTTAATGGATAATGCGGTCAGACATACACCTAGGAATGGTAAGATTCTTGTTAACTGCAATAAGGATGAAACCTGTGTGACCTTTACGATACAAGATACTGGGGAGGGCTTTTCTGCGGAGGAGCTAAAGCGGGTATTTGAACCACTGTTTCGTGGGGAAGTATCGAGAAATCGCTCAACTGGAGGAGCTGGTTTAGGATTAACGATTTCACAGCGAATTATTAGACAACATGGCGGGGAACTACTAGTAGGAAATCATCCAGATGGCGGTGCAATCTTAACAGGATGGATGCCTTTGGATAACAATTCTCAGTTCTAATACTTTAAAACCCTTAATAGGAATCTTTCCTGGTTTCCGAGGTCAGAACCCCGCTTATTGAACACAGTGAGGGACTGACCCCAATTTCAATGTGCCAATTGCACCGGGTTTTGGACTAAGGAACTCGGCGCATTTAAGCCCTTAAGGCCCTATCAAGGGCTTCTAACCTCAAGTCTATTGTCGCAGTTACTAGGAATGCACCTGCCAGGAAAGGGAGCTGTGTATCTAGAACAAAATATCAAGTTCAAATCTCCAGTTTTTATAGGTGACACTATTACAGCCACTGCGACTGTACAGGAATTTATTGAAGAAAAAAAGATCCTGAAATTATTGACTGAATGCCATAATCAAAAGAATGATCTGATTCTAACAGGCAGCGTAGTCATGATGGTTCCAATGGAAGGAGAAGTTATATGACCAATATTGGAATAGAAACAACGAGTACATTTTTTCCAGACACGATTGAAACAGCGGCCATCTTAGCTGAGAAGACGGGGATTCCAGAAAACGTAATTATCAAAAAATTCGGATTATACCAAAAGCATGTAGCCAGTGATTCAATGCATGCTTCGGACTTAGCGATACAAGCTGCTCAACCTATTTTATCCAAAGTAGACCCTATGTCGATTGATGTTGTTATTTATTTTGGAAGTCCACATAAGGATTATTATGTTTGGTCAATTGCCCCGAAAATTCAGCATGAACTCGGGACAAAAAATGCTTACGCCTTTGAAATTATGAATGTTAGTTCATGCTTTCCAATTGCACTTAAAGTTGCAAAAGATATGCTGAAGTCGGATCACTCGATTCAAAACATATTACTTGTAGGCGGGTGCAAGGAATCACAAATTATGGATTATGACAATCCACGATCACGCTTTATGTTTAACTTTGCTGATGGAGGAACAGCGGCATTGGTTAAGCGGGGGTCAATGAGAAGTGAAATTTTAGAAAGCGCTATCATTACGGATGGATCCTTTCATGATGATGTTCAAGTTCCTGCTGGAGGATCGAAGAATTTTGCGAGCATCGAAACAGTTGCAAATAAACACCATTTTATTGATGTTGTCAATCCGCTTAGGATGAAGGAGCGATTAGATCCAGTATCAATTCCTAATTTCGAAAAAGTCGTTCGTTTAGCTTTAGATAAAAGCGGTTTGACTGTCCATGACATTAAGCTGTTGCTGCCGCTGCATACAAAACGTTCGATGTTTAGAGAGTTATTACACTCTTTACATTTAACAGAAGATCAAGCCATCTATCTTGATCATCATGGACATATGTCATCCTTGGATCCATGTGTAGGCCTTCATGTTGCACAAGAACAAGGAAAATTGAAAGCTGGAGATATTGCAGTAACTGTAAGTGCAGGAACTGGCTATACATGGGCGGCTACAGTAATTCGATGGAAAGGGTGAAATAATGAAGAGTATTAAACTCTTTTTAGTATCAATGGTTTTAATGTTGACATGGTCTGTGACGGAAGTATTCGCGGCTACAATAACATATGAAAAATCATGGGGCAGTGAAGTGGATGATACGACTCACTTTCGCACTCCGGTTGCTCTTGCCAGGGATAAGCATGGCTATATGTATATGGTGGATATGGGCAACCATCGAATTGTTAAATTAGACACTTCGGGAAAGGTAATAAAAACATTTGGTACATTAGGAAATGGGCCGGGACAATTTAACATGCCTTTTGGAATCGCCATTGATCAGGATGGAAATATACTAATCGTGGATACTGGAAATTATCGTATTCAAAAATTTGATGCTCAATTTCAATTTATAAAAAGCTGGGGAACGAAAGGAGATGAGAATGGAGAATTTGGATTTCCACGGGAAATAGCCCTCGATGGTCAAAATAATTATTACAATACTGATGAATTTAATCATCGAATTCAAAAATATACACCAGATGGCCAGGTTGCTGGCGTTTACTCAAGCTTCCGACTGCATGCACAACGGGCTGGGGAAAAATTTGGACTGGATCCTCGTGAAATCTTAATTGAATTAGGCCATCGAAAAGTTGTCGGCGGACAAGAGGATATGATTGCAGATGTTGCAGCAGAAATAGCAGCGAAAAAGAAGTAAACAACAGCCGTTTAGAGGAGGTCCAAATGAATACAGAAATGATTAAAAAAGTGGCAGATTTCCTACAAAGAGCCGAAAAGGAAAAAAGAGAGGTTGTCCGTTTAACAAAAGAAGTGTATCCCGACTTCAGCATCGAAGACGCATACCTTGCTCAAGAAGAATTGGTAAGACAAAAATTAGCTGAAGGACATAAAATTGTAGGACCCAAAATGGGCTTAACAAGTGTTATGGGCTCCTTCGATATTTTTGACAGTTTTCGGAATGACCATATTATCGAACCAAAGGTTGGAGCCTTCCTTAGGCACCAAGTCCAAATCTCCATTCTCGACATTATTTCCGAAGCTTCACCGAATAATTGAAGTGTTTGGAAAAGGCGGTGTAAAAAAGTTTTGTTATTTTGCAGACAATTCAGTAAACTGTAATGAAAGAGTTTAAAATAATGAGGGTGAAATTGTGAGTATTAAAGCAAGCGATTTAAATTTAGATCACTTTATGCGTATTTCGGAAAGAACCGGCATGAGAATGAGGGAACTTCAATTATTGCTTACGAGTGCTGATGCTCAGGGAATGCTTTGTAAAGATCTAATTACAGCCTTGGGAATTGAGCGTGCTAAGAGATTTCTGCTCCGATATGGATATCATTGTGGTGTCCATGAGGCACGTTTGCTTAAAGATACTGTCCAATGGCAAAGCGACCTTGACTGGTTAATTGCCGGTTCCAAAATGCATCATATTACGGGAAGAGTGTTTTCCTACCCGGAGAAATTTCGTGTAGATATGGAAAAAGGGATCTTTGATGTGGCTGGATACTGGAACGACTCCTTTGAGGCGACGCAATACTTGAAGTACTTTCCGCTACATAATGAACCCATTTGTTATTATATGGTCGGTTATGCAAGCGGATACAATACAGAGTGTATGGGGAAAAAAGTTATTTTCAGAGAGATGAAATGCAGGGGTAAAGGTGATGATCACTGCAGCTATGTCGGAAAAACGCTGGAACAATGGGGAGACGAAATCAAAGATGATCTTCTGTTCTTTGAGGATGATGATATGTCTGCCGAGCTGGATCAGATGTATCGAAAAGTAGAGCAGGAAAAAGAGAAATTAAAGATTGGTTATGCCCTAAGTCGTCATTTAACGCAAGCCATGCTGCAAGGAAAAGGGTTTAAGACCTTTGCGAAGCTTTTAGGAGAGAGTCTTAATTGTCCAGTTTTAATTGAAAGTAATAATTTTGAACCTCTTGCGCAGTACCGGGGAATCCCTGGATTGGTTAATGACATGACAGTTAAAGACCAGCAAAAGAAGATAGACAAGGTGTTCCGGCGTCAATCGGTTTTTGAAAGGGAGCCGGAAAATAAACCGATTAAGCTTTTAACAACGGCCATTATGATAAAAGATAAAATACATGGTTATGTAACAATTGCTTCAGGGCAAAAATTTAGTGATTTTCATTCAGACTTACTAGAACGAACAGCCACAACAGCAGCATTGTACATGCAAAACGAACAGGTTGCCCTGGAAACGGAACAACGTTTAAAGGGAGATCTTCTAGAACAGTTAATTAATAATAAAGAAACAAAAGTAGAAGATATTCATTCTCGCCTCGCTATACTTGGATATGATATTAGAGAGCCGCACTATGTGATTCATATTGAAATGAAAGAGAAAAATAAAGAGCATGCATCCTCCTTAAATTCCGATTATTTGAAAATATACAATAAGTTTACAGATATTTTTAACTTTGTCATTAATAGAAATGGTCCTATCGCACTCATGCTTCCTAAATTAGATACAGTGCAGGCTATCATTTCTAAAAAATATATTGATGCTGAACATATGACCGTCAAAAAGTTCGGTGAGAGGCTGCTAAGGGAGCTCGGGAGAAATAATCATAGGATGTATATCGGGATTAGTGAGGAAACTAGTAACCTATCAGACTTCTATCAAAAAGCGGTAGAAGCAAAGAAAGCTGTCGAATTAGCGAAGGTAAGATCCTATGATTCTAAAGTAATTTTAGCAAATGAACTGGGACATTTAACATTGTTTTTAAATGCAAGAGCTCCTGAGGAATTAGAAGCGTTTGCTGTTGGCAAACTGCAAACTATCTTGGATTATGATGAGAAAAAGAAAGCGGAGCTGCTTTTGACGTTGTTTTACTATTCGCAAAATGAATTTAATTTACATAAAACAGCGCGAAGTATGACCATTTCTATCAGCGGAATGAGATATCGTCTTCAAAAAATAGAAGATTTACTGAACATTGATTTATCGAATTCAAATGTTCGATTTGAAATGCAACTTGCGCTGCAAATACTTTTAATGCTGGGGAAAATCAATTTATAAGAGGAAATTTCTGGAAAAGATAGGAGAACTAACAACGATGTATACAGAACAAATGCAGTATGCATAAACAGAGGGAGTATGATTTGTTTTTTTCCTTTACCATAGAAAGTGAAAGGATCATTGAAAAATAAAAGAAGTTGATTAGCACAAAAGGATTAGTCTCATATTTAAAGTGTCTGGGATTCGCAAAATACCTATTTAGTAACCAGATGATCAGTTACTAGATATCGTTCTGCGGTGACAGGCACTTTTGTTTTAGCACTTCCTTTTTTTACCTTATGTATTATTCGATACTAATCGTACTAAATTTATAGAATATTCAAACCTAATTTGCCGTGGTTAAAGTTTTCTAAATATTCTACTATTATTATAGTGAGTATGATACAAATTTGTGTTTATTATAGCTGTTAAGAATAGGATTCTTGTGATCTATAGGATTTTTAATTTTTTGAAAAGGGAGAGGAATTTAATGCGAATGAATGATCAAAGAGTCGCAATAGTTACCGGAGCAAATAAAGGGCTCGGGTTAGCTATCGCTGAAAATTTTATGAGTGAAGGAAAAAAAGTCGTTTTCGTGATCAGAAACAAGGAGAACCTTGAACAAACAAAGCAGCGATTTCAACGGGAAGTCGGAGAGAAGCAAGTGATGTTCATTCAATTGGATGTATCTGACATTAATGGGGTTAAAGAGGCAGTCAACCAAATTTTAAACGAGTGGGGGAGAATCGATATTCTCGTAAATAATGCAGGAATTCGTTTTGAAACCCCGATAGAAGAGATCAATGAGGAAGAATGGGATCAAGTTTTATCTGTAAATTTAAAAAGCACATTCTTTTTTTCACAAGCTGTCATTCCTGCCATGAAAGAGCGAGGGTGGGGACGAATCATCAATATGTCTTCATTTGGAGGACAGGCGGGTCCATTAACTTCAGGCGCCCATTATTCTGCTTCTAAGGCCGGACAAATTGCGTTGAGTAAATCCTTTGCTAGATCGTTAGCGGCTGATGGCATTACGGTTAATGCGGTTGCGCCAGCCTCGGTTCGTACACCAGAGATGGATAAAATGGATCCGGATAAATTAGCCCAAATGGTAGAGACGATTCCACTCAAACGTGTCGGAGAGCCGCAAGAGGTTGCAGACTTAGTATCCTATTTAGCCTCTGATTCTGGTGGATTTACCACCGGGGCCACGTTTGATATTAATGGCGGCAGGCTTATGAGATAAAGAATCAATACGTTTAATCTATTAGATTGGTCGACCTTTTTTCTATTGAAGAAAACGAATTAATCATTAGGTGAAATTATATATGATAAAGGGAGGAAAGAATCATGACTGTTGAAATGCAAAGTAAGAACTTGCTCAACTGTGTGTTGACTGAAATCCGCGCCCGACGGGACGAATTTGAAACGAAGCGGCACTTGCCTCGGGACATGGTAGCACAACTAAAGAAACTGGGCGTCTATCGCGCTCACACGCCACGTCGCTTTGGCGGCGATGCCTGTTCGCCCTCGGAGTTTCTCAGGCTGATCGAGGCTATCTCCGAGGCCGACGGATCCGCCGGATGGGTAGCCAGCTTCGGCTCTGCTGCCCTCTACCTGGCAGCTCTTCCGCTCGATACACTTGCACGCCTTTACGCAAATGGGCCGGACGTGGCCTTCGCTGGTGGCTTATTTCCCGTCCAGCCCGCAGAGAAGGTCGAGGGAGGCTGGCGCGTGAACGGTCTCTGGAAATTTGCAAGCGGTTGCAAGGGTGCCGACATTCTTGGCGTCGGTATTGGTAACGGGGAAGGCGGAAAGCCGCTCACAGCTGTTCTCAAGCCCGAGGACGTGGAAATCATCGAGAACTGGGAAGTAATCGGGATGCGCGGAACGGGTAGCCATGACCTGCGGGTGAAAGATGCCTTCGTCTCTGATGAATGGACTTTTGTCCGTGGCGGTGTGCCTTCTATTGAAGAGCCAATCTACCAGTATCCATCAATCGCTTATGCAGCGCAGGTACTGGCGGTGGTCAATCTTGGCATAGCCCGTGCTGCGCTTGATGAAGTTACTCAGATGGCCGGTGGCCGTTCTAGCATCACCGGTGCACCTAAGATGGCCGATCGCGCGTACCTGCGAATCGCTGTAGCAAAGGCAGAAGCATCGCTAAGGTCGGCGCGCGCCTTCTTCTACGAGGCCACTGATTCCGCTTGGGAATCGATTCTAAGGGGCGACGGTGTCTCCGCTGACCAAACAAGCATGTTGCGTCTAGCAGCCACTCAAGCTGCCCGCGAAGGTGCAAGCGCTGTGCAGTCAGCCTACCAGCTTTCCGGCACCGCTGCGATCTACGATGGGCACCCATTGCAGCGCTGTCTGCGCGACGCGATGGTCGTGACACAGCACGCATTCCTCAATGAAAGCATGTACGAAGGAGCCGGCTCGGTATTCCTGGGTGTGCCGCCGATGCGTGGTTACATCTGATCTTGCTAATCAATAATGGAGCCACGATGTCCAATCTGCATGGAACAGCATATTTTCAAAATTATGGAGAAGAGGTGTTTAAAGTAAAATGGAGCGAAATTTAAGCGTTGTGAAAGAACCATTATATTTCAATCTTCCTGACAAAGTTTTCTTTGATCTATGTAATAACCGTTATGGGATCAACAGAGGTGTCTATAATGTGATCGATCATTGGTTCTTTCTCAATGGATATCATGATATTAAATCAAGAAGGGGTACAATTCTTAAATTTTTAACTTTTTTGCATAAACATCAAATTAAAAAGTTTGGTAAAGGCGGAGTTAAAAATAATCTGGAATTATTTTTGGCAAATCGAAGGGTGAGAGAGATAGGTTGACCTATTAGACTTCTATCCAAAAGTGGTATAAGCAAAGAAAGCGATCGAATTGGCAAAGGTAAGATCCTATGAAAAAATAGAAGATTTACTGAACATTGATTTATCGAATTCAAATGATCGATTTGAAATGCAACTTGCGCTGCAAATACTTTTAATGCCGGGGAAAATCAATCTATAGGAGGAAAGTACATGGATCCACGTCAATTTAGAAACACACTTGGACATTTTGCAACTGGGGTAACGGTTATTACAACTAAGAAAGAAGAAGAATTAATTGGTTTAACAGCCAATGCTTTCTCATCGCTTTCATTAGACCCGCCGTTAATACTAGTATGTATTGATAAAAAGGCTGGAAGTTTATCGGCTTTTAAACAGGGGCATTCTTTCGTCGTTAACATTCTTCAGGAAGGGCAGGAAGGAGAATGCTGGAGATTCGCAAAAAAATCAGAAGATAAGTTTGCGAATTCTAGTTATACCTTATCAAGTCATGGCACCCCTGTTTTAAATGATAATCTTGCTACGCTTGAATGCACCGTAGAGGAACTCCTTGAAGGAGGGGACCACATTATTGTAACAGGAAAAGTTGAAGCCGTTTCTTATGATGAAGAAAAGAATCCGCTGTTATTTTTCCGAGGAAAGATTGGCCAAATGAAAAAGGTAGAAGAATTAATCAAATAAGTAGGAGGAATATAAATGGGAGAGATTAAGCACGGAGCACCACAAGTGCCAAGCCCGCTTCGGGTATTCATTACATTTGAATCAACAGGCTGGTTTGAAACGACACAAGAACAAAAGGAAAAAGAACTTTTACCACAGTTAAACACTGTTTTAGAAGAGTGGAGAAGCAATGGCTCGGAGTTACTTGGAACCTTCGATCGTGATATTTTAACAGCAGGTCATTCGGGCCCGGCACATTGGCACGCTTGCTTTTTATACAATGTACCTGATTTGCAGACGGTTGCCGATATGACGCATTCTTTTCGAGCAACAGGCCTTGACCGATATTTTCGTCTAGAAGCATCCATTGGACGACCATTTTTCTTGCTGGAGCAATAAATAAATATAGGAAAGAACGAAGAGAAAGAGTCATGTTTCTCTTCGTTTATATGTGTTAAGAGGGGGGCAGTCATGAAAGAGATTGCTCCCTCCCTATCTTTCTTGATCTAAATGAATCGATGAGAGTTTGCCAAATGCAAGATAGATGTCCAAGGCCATTTGGACTTCACGGCGGGTATTAGATTTCATCATATCTATGTTAAATCGCTCTTTTAAACTAGCAAGGCGATAACGCATCCCGCCAATTGAAAAATTCAAGTAGCGTGCAGTTTTATGCAAATTACATTCATTATATAAATAAAAATAAAGAGTTTTTAATAGTTCTGCTGATTTCTCAATATCATAGGCATAGACTGGGCCTAGAATTTGATCGGCATAGTTCTCCAATTCCTTTGGATTTCGTGCATCTAATAAAATGGAAATATGTCCAATCGATGAAAATAAAATGACTTGTTGTTTCTGATTATTAAATTGAGTAATTTCCAACGCTTTTTTAGCTTGTTTATACCCTTCATGAATTTCCGTAATTTGGGTGCAAGTATTACTTATTCCGATTAATAATTGGGAAGAAGGAAATTTTTTCTTTACTTCTTTCAATATGATATCTCCAAATTTTTTAGCATTCCAATTATGTGAAGATAAAAAGTCTTCGGAGATTAGTGCTTGAATTTGTTCAAACGAATTGGAAACGAGCATATTTTCTTTTACAATAGCGGTATATTTTCTCAGGGTATTAGTAATAAGATCTTTTTCTGCATCTAAAGATTCAGTGTGTTGATAGTCTTGATTTTGCAAGCGAAAAATAAACAAATAATGAGGTTTGTTAAGATTATATCCTAAAAAGGTTAGCTTTTTCATAATGTTAGAATCTAATTTCGGCTGAAGAATGATTTCGTCTAGTAATTCCCCTTTCATTCGTTGTTCTGTATCAATCGCTGTTTTTTCATTTAAGATATGAAGAGCGCAAATATTTGCTGCCCGTTCTATTAAAGAGGATTCAAGTTCTTCAATTTCCTTCGAATTTTTAATTATTGATATATATCCATAAACATTGTTTTGGACAATAATCGGTGTAATTAACGGATAATGTAAAAGGCCATGTTCTTCTAAAGAATTTAGCTGAATGGTTATTCGATTCGTAATCATTTCGTTGATTTTTTTTCTGTCGGAGGAGTTAAATATTTCCCGATTTTCAACAATGTCTTTTAAAGAATAGCCGGCTGCTTGTCCATATTCTGTGATCGTTTCAAAATGCTTATTGGCTATAACAATGCCGTAGTCAAGACTCCGCCCAAGTGTCCGGGCAATCGCATCTAGCCCTTTTCCTTGTAAGACAATTTGAGTTAATTGGTTACTTATCAAATTCCCGCGTTTAAGAATTTCACTTTGCCTTTCAATTCGTTTATAAGCCCGGTCTAACTCATCGCCAATATCTTCTCGTGCGTAATCAACCTCTTCTGGAGAAATTTCGTCTTCCCATAAATCCAGTGTTTTTCCTACGAAATGACAATGCGGATCACCCTTACCGATACATTCAACTTCTTTAAAAACAACTTTTTTGCCTAAAGAGGTACTGCAATAACCGCTCGCATACCCTTCTAAAAAATAGCAAACAGGCTCAGAATGAACGGGGAAATGTTGTAAGTATTGTTTGGCTTCATAAGAATTATGCCAGAAACCTTCTACATCAAATTCTTTTGTTTCTGGATTAATATGGGCCTTTATGGGAACGGATGTGGAACGGCCTGATAAACCATGCATGGTAACACCACCCATGATCCATTCCTTTGTATTTTCCCAATTAAACATATTTTTTAACATCATGGCCTCATGTTTCCCACACTGATATCCATATCGTAATAAAAAATGTTTTGCTCGTTCTATTCCTAGTGCTAAAACTAAATCCTTAATTAAGGTTCCCCAAGCATCTGCACTGGAAATAAACATTCTTTGAGACTGTAGAAAGTTATTCTTCTTGGTATCAACGCCAAATAAATCGCTTAAGGTAATAGTGTTTGCTCTTATTGTAGACATTGGAAACCTCCTCGTAAAAATAAAACTAGTATAAACAACAGCTTTATATCACATCGTTATTATACTACACAAAAATACAGAATAATTGAATAATAGATACTGGATGTTTCGGTTGTAAAAATGAATTTTTCCAACCTGAAAATAAATTGTATTCTTTTCATTTTATTAATAGGATGTATATGAGAAAGAATTTCCAAATAATTTTACAAAGTGCAAAAGTAATTAGCTTTTGTTGTTGTAGAAGTGTTGAAAATAAAGGAGTTCAAAAATTATGTGGAGATTTTATTCATGAATTATTCGACATTTATATATTCTATATTCCCTTTCATTTTTCATTTACATAGTCAATGTTTCTTTACCTAATAAAATGATCCAATACATTAAATAATTTGCCCTTTTCCTTACTTTTCGGAGCCGTTGGCATATCAATCGGCTATATTCTGTTGTAATAAAATCATATGAAATATTTTGGGAGGAAGAAAAAATGTATAGGACGCTGCAAAAAAGTGAGTTGAAAAGTATGATTGTAAAAAACTTCGATGGTTACAACTCCTTTCAATACTTAATTCCAGGAAAACATTATAAACCTTTCGGACTGCCACAGTCAGAAAAATATCGACAGACAGAAGAAATAAAACTGAGAGAAGATCAGGAAAAGATTTTTGAAACGTTATTGAAATACTACCAAATTGTGTCTCTTAGAGATCATGGTTTTGTGGTGCCTAAGAACCAAGAAGATATTATTCCTTATTGTCGTCAGCTCCATACAGTGTATGATTACGAAGGATTAGCCTTATCTGGAATAGACGTACTATTCGAAAACTTCATGGATGGAATCTCAATTTTGACATCACCAAATGGGTTAAAGTGGGATGACGTGATTTTAACATTAGGCATTCGATATTGTGATATTACTAAACAAAATACAGCATATATTGCTAAAAATTATCATGATTTAACTGAAGCAAAAAGGACAAAGCGAATTGCGATTCTGCCTGCATTAGAAGCAGCAAGTATTTTAGAGAATGAAGTGGACCGTGTAGATGTTTTATATGGATTAGGGATTCGCTGCATGGGTATTACCTATAATGAAGCAAATACATTAGGATCAGGTCTAACCGAAAAAAATGACAGCGGATTAACTAAATTTGGTTACAAAGTAGTGGAAAGAATGAATCTGCTGGGAATGGTAATCGATATCTCGCATTGTGGTGATCAGACAAGCCTGGATGTTATTGAAGCAAGTCGAACCCCTGTTTTTATTACACATGCAGGTGCGCGAGCAATCTGGAACTCACCAAGAATGAAATCTGATGAGGTATTAAAGGCCTGTGCAGCTAAAGGCGGTATAATCGGAGTCTGTGCAGCGCCCAATACTACACTGTCATCCAAGAATCCTAATGAGCACAGCATTGAGTCCGTTATGGAACATTTAGAATACCTAATTGATCTTGTTGGAATTGATCATGTTGGACTTGGACCCGATACATTTTTTGGAGACCACGTCGGACTGCAACACGCATTTGACGACATGTTGTCCCTTAGTGAATCACATGGAGAAAATTTTGAAGAATCTCCATATGTTAAAGGTTTAGAAAATCCGACAGAAGCAATGAAAAATATGATCAAATGGATGATTGGACATGAATATAAAATTCAAGATATCCAAAAGGTGATTGGTGGCAATGCATTACGGGTATTAAAGGGTATATTAAACTAACAGTTTACGATTGAAAAGCTCAATTTTGTTGGAAACATTTCTGTTTGGTGGAGATGTTTCTTTTTTTTTTCAAGATTTTCTGGATTTAATATTTAATATTGAGTGAATGATTCCATACTGTACGAATCGGTTGTAAAAATTAAAATTTTAGACCTAAACTTAAATGGTTTTGGTATGCCGGGATTTATTAATATGTAGGTAGTGGAAATTAGAATTATTTGAAAATTTTGAGTATGGTTAGGAGGATTTTCAAATGTTATCAAAAGAAGATAATCATTTATTAACACGCACGGGACCAGGTACACCAATGGGTGAATTATTTCGTCGATATTGGATTCCAGCACTAAAGTCGGATGAATTAAAAAGTGAAGGTAAACCACAACGAATTAAGCTGCTTGGCGAAGATTTAATTGCTTTTCGTGATACTAAAGGTAGTATTGGGTTGATTGAAGAAAGTTGTCCTCATCGCGGAACTTCACTTTATTATGGGATTAATGAAGGATGTGGAATCCGCTGTATGTATCACGGTTGGAAATTTGATACGAATGGCGATTGTACAGAAATCCCATCCGAAGAAGGAGATCCAAAGTTTAGGAAAAAAATTAAGATAAAAAACTATCCTGTTAAAGAGGTAAAAGGGATTGTCTGGGCTTATATGGGGCCGCTTGAAAAACAACCGCCATTTCCAGAATTTTATTGGATGGGACTTCCGGATGAAAACACAATGGCTGAACGTGTATGGCAGGAATGTAACTATGCACAAGTCATGGAAAACGATCTAGATTATGTCCATGCAGCTTTTCTACATAAAGCACATGGAAAACAGGAAACAGGTGAAGGGATTTTAAGTACGGATTTAGGAATTGACCCTGACCATCCACTTGTGAGGAATCCGCCTGTTAAACAAGATGTTGAAGACGCAAATTATGGGAAACGCTGCGTGGCTGTCGGTATTGGAAATGGAACCGAAAATGCATTTATGGAAATTCATTATATCATTCCATTCTATACATTCCCGCCTAGATTCGGCGGTGAGGATGGCATGTGGCACGCATTTATTCCGAGAGATGACTACAGTACATGGTCTTGGGATGTTCAATTTGCCCACAATCGACCAATTGATGAAAAAGCAAATTATGAGCGTCGCGGCTTACAGTTAGATGAGAATTTCAAAAAACGAATTAACATTGAAAATGAATATGAACAAAGCCGTGAGTTACAAAAAACAGGAAACTTTACCGGCATTCGTGGAATAGCCAATCAAGATCATGCCGCAACCGAAACTATGGGAGCAATAGTGGATCGTTCAAAGGAACATCTTGGAACAAGTGATTTACCGATTATCCATATGCGACGTCTATTGCTTCAACAGGTCAAAGCTTTCCAAGAAGGAATAGAGCCGCTCCAGTTAGATAATGATTCATTAAAAACTCTTTTCAGCGACGGTATTTATGATGAAAATGATAAAACCTGGCAAGAAGCCTTTCCAATGAAGAAACAGTTTCAAAAAAGTGCGATAACAGTAAAATCTTGAATCATTAGAAACCTAAAGTGAAAGCAGGGATTGGATGTCCTTAGATGAGTATTTGAAAATGATTCTAGATGGTGAGGAAATCGAAATAGTCAACGTAGAGCCTGCCTTTTCTTTTAATCTTGAAAGTTATGAGGACTCAAACAATGACTGATATTCTCTTTGAGTCAATTGAAACCGTAGTGACTCATATTAAAAATAAACAGTTATCACCAGTCGAATTGACACAATTAACTATTAACCAAATTCACGAACATGAACCTAGATTAAATGCCTTCATTACTGTTATGGAGGAAGAGGCAATGGTTCAGGCGAAACAGCTTGAAAGGGAGCTGGAGTACAATCTAATTAGAGGTCCATTGCACGGAATTCCAATTGCTATAAAAGATATTTTGCAAACAAAGGGCGTTCGAACAACCAATGGTTCTAAAATTTTTGAAAGATGGATCCCTAGCGAAGATGCAGCAGCGGTCCAAAAATTAAGAAAAGCTGGTGCAATTATCATTGGGAAGGCAAACTTGCATGAATTTGCAATGGGGACAACTACAGAAAACCCTCATTATGGCATTACAAGAAACCCTTGGGATGGAACGAGAATTCCCGGAGGGTCAAGCGGCGGCTCAGCAGTTGTAACCGCAACAGGTATGGCCTTTGGGGCGGTTGGTACAGATACAGCTGGTTCGATACGACTTCCAGCAGCAATGTGTGGAACAGTCGGATTAAAACCAACATACGGTTTGGTTAGCAGACATGGCTGTCTTCCTTTTAGCTGGTCATTGGATCATGTTGGACCAATGACCAGGACGGTGAAAGATGCTGCAATCATGCTTGAAGTGATGAAGGGCCACGATCATAGAGACCGTTCAACGGTAAAAAGGAATGATTCAGTATTATTTAAACCATTAACAGATTTAAAAGGCGTAAAGTTTGGTTTTTACGAACCCTATATGTTCTCAGGGATTGATGATGGAGTTAAAGATGTCATTGAACAAGCCTTTCGTCAATTAGAATTGCTTGGGGCAGAGATTGTACCAATCGATTTGCCTGGAATCGAACAAGCTTTAGATGCACTTAAAGCTATTGCACAAGCAGAGGTTGTCTCTTTTCATAAGCCATTATTAAAGAAATATAGTCATCTGTATGGAGATGATTTAAAGTATCGCTTTGAATATGGAAGTGAAGTTTCTGCCGCCACTTATATTCATGCTCAGAGAAGAAGAGATCAGTTTGTTAGAGAAATTCTCAAACAATTGAGTGGTCTTGATGCTTTAATTGGACCGACGAACGTTAAACCACCATTTGAGATCGGTACAATGGTTCCAGAAATGGCCATTAGCAACATGTTTACACTGGGGAAAACTCCGCTTGCAAATATTTTAGGTTTTCCCGCTTTAACGGTTGCATGTGGTTTCACAACAGAAAACCTTCCTGTTGGACTGCAATTCATTGGAAAACCTTTCACAGAGCGAAGGCTACTGCAAGTCGGTGATTGCTATGAACAATCAGAGCATTGGGTCAAGGCATTAAAAAACAAATTTACAAGGGAAGCGGTTTAGCTTCCTTCGTGTCCTTTAAGAATCAGCGACCATACTAGTTCGAAATGTAGATAAGTGGTTAGGAGAACAAACTATGATTAGTAAAATGGAGCATGTAGCCATAATAGTTAAGGACTTGGAGCAGTCCATTCAATTTTATTCGGAAATATTTGGGTTTAAGGTCCGTCTTCGTGGAAGTAAGCCAGATAGAGAAATGGCCTTTCTATTTCTTGAATCACAGCCAGGTATAGAGATTGAATTAATACAAGAGATGAACTTAACGATTGATAATAGCGAAAACGGAATCGTAAATCATCTTGCATTCACGGTAGAAGATATTGAAAGGACAATAAACTATTTAAAAGAAAAAAATATAACATTTACTTCTGATGACGTTAAATCCACCCTTGAAGGGGGGCGAATGATCTTATTTTGGGGGCCAAACCGAGAATTACTACAACTTGTTGAACGCTTATAGCATCGAAAAGGATTACAATTTATTAAATTATTTAGATGAAGTTTTATATACAGGAATAAGAGAATTGAATTAAAGGATATATTTATTATAATTTTTGTAGAAATGTAAAAAGGGATAGAAAATAGTGCATTTATAATAATCCGAAAGCTCCTAAATTATTTTTCTTAAATGCTTTCACACACATTGTTGAAAGTGATTTTGATTTAAAAGAATACAAGCTTGTTTTAATCCCTTTAAATAACTTTTGAGGCAGGAGGAAATAGAATGGCGAGAGTATTACGTATAGGTCGAGTGGAATTAAAAGTCTTAGATCTGGAAAAATCAGTGGACTACTATACAAATATTATCGGTTTAGAAGAAACTGGTCGTATGGGTGACAGTGTCTATTTAAAAGCATGGGATGAATTTGACCATCATAGCGTTATTTTAACTAAATCAAATGCGCCTGGATTAGCACATATGGCCTTTAAAGTAGAAACAATCGATGATTTGGCATATTACGAGAAGAAAATCGAAGAGTTTGGATGTACAACGACCAGAATTTCAAATAATACTAGACTGGCTGAAGGAGAAGCCGTTCATTTTATTTTACCAACAGGACATCATTGCGAAATATATCATGAAATTGGTTTCCTCGGAACCGCAGTTGGATTTAGAAATCCCCACCCTTGGCCATTAGGCTGGAAAGGAATTGCACCACACCGATTAGATCATATTTTATTAACTGGTAATGATTTGAAAACGGTTACTAGATTTTTTGTTGAAGCACTTAACTTTAGGCAAAGTGAAAAAGTGGTAACAGAAGGTGAAGAAGAGTTACTTGGGAGCTTCTTATTTACAACTAATAAAGCGCATGATATTGCCTTTGTTAAAGGCCCTGATGCTAAGCTCCACCATGCAGCATTCCATGTTGATTCTATTCATGATGTCTTTAAAGCTGCGGATCTATTGTCTATGTATAATGTGCCATTTGATGTAACACCCACTCGCCACGGTATTTCAAGGGGGGAAACGATTTATTTCTTTGATCCATCCGGAAATCGTAACGAAGCCTTTGCCAACGGATATATGAGCTGTGCAGATATGCCAACAATTACTTGGGATGCCGCTAAAATTGGAACTGGTATTTTCTATCATGCCAGAGAATTATCAGAATCATTTATGAAAGCGCTGACTTAATTTATTATTCAAATTATTAAAAATAGACGGATTACTAGAAGGGGGCAAATAAATGTATAAAGTAACGTTAAAGGCTAGAGGCCAACAATTTGAATATAATACTTCAACAGATCAGTCACCTCTTCAAGCTGCTCGAAATGAATTTATTCCATTTCCATCTGGATGCCGCCGAGGGGGATGTGGAATGTGCAAGGTTAAGGTATTAAGTGGTGAATACGAACAGGAATTGGTTCGATCACATGAGGCGCTTCCCGATGAAGATTTAGAAAATGCCTTTGCCTTAGCGTGTTGTATGACCCTTAAGAGCGATGTTGATCTTATTACAATAGAAGATTATAAGAAATCTATGCATCTAGCTGCTTTGGAAGAGACGAAATAAGAATGTTATATCAAAAATATGCATTATCTCAGTCCTTAGTATTAAGAATTCTTGAGGCGATTACGAACAAAGCGAAGGAATTAGAAATTACCGTCAATGCGGCTGTTGTAGATGAAGGGGCGAATTTAAAAGCGTTCATTCGGATGGACGAGGCCCCCCTACTTAGTGGAACAATTGCCCAAAACAAAGCCTATACAGCTGCAGCTTTTGGCAAGCCAACACATGAATGGTATCCGATGATTAAAGAAGAGCCAGCCTTATTAACAGGAATTGTCCATACAGATAGACTAGTTGTGTTCGGTGGAGGAATTCCACTAATTTACAAAGGGATTATTGTTGGGGGAATTGGAGTTTCAGGCGGTACAGCCGATCAGGATGTTCAATGTGCTCTGTCAGGTTTAAACGTATTTGAAGTGGATTGTCAAAAAGAAGAATAGTCTTTTTAGATTCCGATTTGGTAAAAGTCAACATGATTTTCACGAATAAATCATATTGAGAATGGGGATGAAGTAATTGGAAATTGCTGTACTTGGCGGTGGAAACGGTTCCTATGCAGCCGCGGCAGATTTAACTGAAAAGGGACATGATGTAAGGCTGTGGAGAAGGGATGCAGAAGCATTTCAGGAAGTACTAGCAAAACAGCAGATCCTTTTAAAAGATCACAGCGGCTCAAGAATGGTTTCCTTGAGGCTGGCAAGCACTGATTTAAAGGAAGTGATCCAAGGAGCAAAGCTAATTGTGATTCCGCTTCCGGCTTTCGCCCAGCAGGCATTAGCGAAGCAGCTGGCACCCGTACTTGAAGACGGACAAGTTCTTTTCTTGCCGCCAGGAACATTTGGCAGTTTCCTGATGGCCAAAGTTTTGGACGAAGAAGGTTGTAAAGCAAAGGTAAGTTTCGCTGAGACTGGAACCCTCCCATATCTGGCCAGGAAATACGATGAACAATCGGTTTCAATTTCAGGGCGGGCGACTCGTCTTCCAACAGGTGTTTTTCCTAGTAATCAATCAGATGATGCATTGGAGATTTTAAAAACAGCGTTTCCAGCCATTGAGCCGATTCAAGATGCACTTGATGGTGCATTGATGAATGCCGGGTCGATAATCCACCCGCCGCTTATTTTAATGAATGCCGGCCCGATCGAACATTTTGATCGGTGGGACATTCATAATGAAGGAACCCAACCTTCGATACGAAATGTTCATAGGGTATTGGATGAAGAAAGAGTGAGGGTACGTGAAGCTTTGGGCTATTTAGCGCCGCATTTTCCGCTTGACGATCATTATAATACAGAGGGAGAAGAATGGATGTATGGGAATGGGGCCCATGAAAAACTCGTGGATGGAAAGGACTGGTTTGAGCCGCTGAATTTAAACAAACATCGCTATATGAGAGAGGATATTGCCTGCGGATTAGCCTTTCTCGTTTCAGTAGGAGAATGGCTGGGTGTTCCTGTTCCAACGGCAGCTGGGCTGCTACAAATCGCATCTGCAGTGATTGGTGAAGATTTGCGAACCACAGGAAGAACATTGGAAAATCTTAATCTGGCATCAAAAACAAAAGAGCAATTGAAAGAAATTTTGAACAAGGGGCTGCACCATTATGAAGTCAGCTAAAGAGCCTATTTTTATTGCGGGGGCCGGTCGAATGGGCCGAGGAATTGCGGTTGCATTTGCCTATCAAGGGCATCAAGTTAGGCTGTTCGATATCAAAAAAAGAAATCAGGAAGAATTTGAAGAATTAACGTCAGCTGTCATGGCTGAAATAAACAGCCATTTGCAGATTCTGGCCGTTTCCGATGTAGTACCGAAGGAAATGGTCCCGCATATTACCCAACGGATTAAAGTGTATCGTATGGATGATCAGCCGGATATTTGGAATAAAGCAAACATCATCTTTGAGGCTGTCCCGGAAGTTACCGCAATAAAGAAAGAAGTGTTCAATCGGATTTGTGCATCCGCTTCAAAGGATGCCTTGATTGCATCAACAACTTCCTCCTTTTTAGTAAATGAATTAGCTGAATTTGTAACCCATAAAGATCGATTTTTAAATACACATTGGTTGAATCCTGCTTATTTGATTCCGCTCATAGAAGTAAGTCCCGGGAGCGAAACGAACGAAGACAAGCTTAATCAGATGGTACAATTGCTTGAAAGTATTGGAAAGGTACCGGTGAAATGTGCGCCATCTCCGGGATTTATTGTGCCAAGAATACAGGCACTTGCCATGAATGAGGCAGCACGGCTCGTGGAAGAGGGAGTTGCCTCTGTTGAAGATATTGATAAAGCGTCCAGGATTGGCTTTGGGCTTCGGTTTACCGTGTTAGGGCTTTTAGAATTTGTTGATTGGGGAGGTGCTGACACGCTTTTTCATGCCAGCCATTATTTAAAACAATCCTTAAATTCCGATCGTTTTTCACCACCTGCGATTGTCGAAGAAAAGATGGAAAGTGGGAATATTGGCTTTAAGACAAAATCAGGTTTTTACTATTTTGATAGTACCAAGATTGATGAATATCAATTGGAAACCCTGAAGAAATTTATTGATTTATTACAACATCTTGGGCTTCTTTCTGCTCCTAAAGAACATGTGCTATGATCTTTCCAATTTACTGAATAGTTTGAAAAAAATATCAAAAATCTATAACAAAACAATCTTAGGGGGATTTAAATGGCAAATAAAATCAATCAAAAGATGGGAAAAAAAGCAGCTATTGCTGCCACGGTCGGCTCAGTTATTGAATGGTATGATTTTTTTCTTTATGCAACAGCTTCTGCATTGATCTTTCCAAAAATATTCTTTCCTTCGGCTGACCCTTATTTAGCCATGCTGCAATCCTTTGGCGCATTTGCCATCGGTTTTATTGCCCGTCCGATTGGAGCTGCCATTTTTGGTCATTTCGGAGACCGTATTGGCCGTAAAACAGCCCTTGTGTTGACGATGTTTTTAATGGGATTAAGCAGTTTAGCGATTGGACTGCTGCCGACTTACGACAAAATTGGATTTTGGGCACCAACCTTGATTGTGTTACTGCGTTTAATTCAAGGGATAGGCGTAGGCGGTGAGTGGGGCGGTGCTGTCCTCCTTTCAATGGAATGGGGACAAAAGAAAAGACAGGCTCTTATGGCTAGCTGGCCGCAAATGGGTGTTTCCTTAGGACTTTTAGTATCGTCCATTATGGTTTCAGTGTTTATGACTATATCCGGTGATGGATTCTATACGTGGGGATGGCGCATCCCATTTCTGTTTAGTTTTGTCCTTCTCATTGTCGGTTTGATTATCCGGGCAAAGATTCCTGAGACACCATCATTTCAAAATGTTCAAGAGGAGAACCAAGTTTCCAGGTTACCGGTATTAGAGGTAATCAAGAAGCATCCTAAAGAGATTCTTTTAGCTGCTTTAGTAAGACTATCTGAAAACGGTCCATTTTATGTATACACTGTGTTGATAATTAATTATGCGATGGAAAAGTTTTCGATAAATAAGCAGTTTCTAGTCAATGCCAATACTGCAGGTGGCGTGGTAATGGCAATTTGTATTCCGCTTTTTGGATATTTGGCAGATCGATTTGGTATCAGAAAAATGTATTTGATTGGGGTTGGAGCCACTCTTTTATGGGCTTTTCCATACATTGGACTTATTAATACGGGAATTCCAATGGTTATTTTCTTGGCAACGGCATTGGCAATGATTCCCCACAGTATGCAAGTTGGTCCCCAAGGTGCCTTTGTTGCCAAAAGTTTCCCTGCAAGGCTAAGGTATAGCGGCCTATCCTTAGGGTCCCAGTTTGGATCGATTATTGCCGGAGGAATCGCACCGTTAATTTGTACGTTTCTGTTGCATCAATTTGGCACTACGTATGCGATTAGCTTCTATATAATATTCGCTGCGATTATTACCTTTAGCGCTTCTCTTTTAGTCAGAACATATTCTGAGCAGGAAGAGGACAATGATGTTGCTGAATACTACAGTTTGAAAACAGAATGGAAAATGTAAGATTCGAAGGAGAGGGTTCGCTGGTTAGGGAATATGCTCAGAAACGCAAGGCCATTCAGATTGCCGGAAAAATCATGGAGCAGGCACAAACGGCAGATATCAGTAAGACCTTAAGTGATGGAATCCACGAATTAATGGCGGTGGAGGAGGATGAAGCCGATGATGATAATGGTGATATTACACCCTCGTTAGTGGATTTATTTGCCGACTGTGAAAAAGATCTGGGCGAGATCGTCGGCATTCCTTCTGGTTTTGCCCTTTAGATCGGCTTACAGGTGGGTTCCAAGAATCTGATTTAGTGATTATTGGTGCCCGCCCTAGTATGGGGAAAACGGCATTCGCCTTGAATCTGGCGCTGTATGCTGCATTTCAAGATGTAAGTGTCGTATTTTCTTTAGAAATGGGAAAAAAGCAGCTGCTGAAACGCATGGCTGGTTTTACAGGATACATCGATAGTCTCAAAATGAAGAACCCGAAAAAGGAGTTTCAAGAGGAAGATTGGCAGCATTTCACGGACAGTATCGGAACGTTATCAAAGGCCAATCTCCATATTTTTGACCGGGCAGGGATGGACGTCCCCTATATCTGGTCAAAGCTCCGCAAGATACGCAGGGAGTACGATCATGAAAAAAGGATACTGGTCGTGATTGATTATCTGCAGCTGATCGTAGGTGATCCGAAATACAAACATAACCGCCAGGCAGAGATTAGTGAAATAAGCAGAGTCTTAAAAACGATGGCAAGGGAACTGAACGTAGTCGTCATTGCCCTCTCGCAACTGAGCGGGGGCGTTGAAAGCCGCCAGGATAAACGTCCGATTCTGTCTGATTTAAGAGAAAGTGGTCAAATTGAGCAAGATGCCGATTTGATTGCTTTTCTCTATCGGGATGATTACTATACGAATGATTCCCCACTGAAGGATAGGATGGAAATTATTCTTGCTAAGCATCGGAATGGGCCAACTGGGACTGTGGAACTTGGGTTTAACAAGAAATTTGGAAGGTTTGTTCATTTAGGGAAGTAGAGATAGGGAGGAATGAACACGTAAAAAAGAATAGTGAACTCCACCTAGGACGTTTATCTTGGTTTTTAATTCTGACCTTCAGAACTGTCCCACTGGATTTTGCTTCTTTTTACTTTTTGTCTCTGTTATAACTGAACGTTGATTTCACTGAGTTTGAAAAATAAACGGAAAAATTCCGTTTAAATTAGGAAATACCCATATTTCCTAAAAATAAAGGAAGTTTTTCCGTTTAAAGTATCCAAATCGTTGGATTTTGTCTTATTTAGAGCAGTTATTCGGAATATCTCCGCTTATATCTGCTTCTTAAGCGTCCTCTATATACATTAGCCGGAAATTCTCCGCCTATGAATTCTCATACCTACACGAAAATCAGTAATGAATAATATCAGAACCTAATTTTTACTATCATTGATGAAATTGTTTAATATATATAAAGTATTGAGTGAATAAAACGGGTGCAATTGCGGCCGTTTTATTTTATTATTGATAGTCAGTTTTAGTTGCTTCAGCTTTTGCAAGGGCACTATTAATCTGTTCACATATTTGTAGAAAAGATTTTGTAAAGTCAAAATGTTATGAAGATAAATATGATATAATTTTTTCGAATCTTTAATTCTACTCTTGTAAAATGACAATCATCCTCTATAAATTCTTCATTTTACACCTACTATAATGCCATCTTATAATGACTTCCTAAACTATACTAATTTTTTAAGACAAATGATAAAACAATGGATATACAATTCCAACGTTATTAAACAACCTCTTAAATGGATCTTCTAGTTAATCCACCATAACACCTATTTTTCTCAAAATACCTTTTCAATTATATAAAAAACAAACTTGAAAGGAGTGATTAATTCAGTCAAACTATTCATTATTATTTTTAAATATATAAAGAATAAAACTACTGTCTCTGGAAGTGAATTACAAATTTTGAAGGAGGATTACCAATGGGACACGATATTTCAGGATTCAATAAAGCAGGAGAAGAAATTGCTTACGCACGTTTTAGCATGGGGAATTACAATGCTCACATATTGTACAGTTTACTTGATGCAGATCAATACAATGGAGGGGTTAGTGGAATAGGCGATGCTTCTACATTCTCCAAACAACAATTTGAAAAGGCTTTGGATGCCTATAATCAGTTTTTTGGTAATAGTGATTCCCCATCAGAAAGTGATAATTTATCTTGGGATCAGAAACAAATTCTGAATTTTATCTTAAACTGTTTAGCAACAGCAAATAAAGAAGAAAATGTAAGGGTATGTTTTTGCTAAGGTTATTATAGAGTGTTTTTTGAATTCCTCTAGTTCATTTCTTTTCCCATAAACTACAACAAGTAACTATTTCCTCACGATCTTCTGTTAATCAATAAATTTCTTTTAAACACTTCCTAAATGAACAATCCAAGGAAATAGGAAAAAGTAAAAGCAATTTTAAGTTAAGTGCCAGACACAAGTTGATAGATTCCTTGTGGAAGTATCCAACTTATAACATAATAAAAAACAACCGATTGCCCTTACAGCAGATGAAGCCATCATTTTTTTTACCTCGGGCTCAATAATGTTGCGGATCCAAGTAGTGATTATGTTTTTTAATGGAGGAAAAACAGTGACAGAAATTAAATTTGAAATCAAAAAAACAGTAGGGATCCTATCACAGTCCCCTAAAGGGTGGAGTAAAGAACTCAATCTCATTAGCTGGAATGGAAAAGAACCCAAATTCGACTTACGTGACTGGGCACCTGAGCATGAGAAAATGGGAAAAGGTGTTACATTGAGCGTTGAGGAGCTAAAGGCTTTGAGAGATTTGTTGAATGGGATGGAACTGTAAGCAGTAAAGGAGCTGGATTTCAACAGCTCCTTTTTGTGCGACGGGCAGTTGCATTGAGTGTTGATTCAAAACAACACTCTCAATTTTGGCGTCAGTTTAATATCGACATCATCCTGAATATACTCAAAAGGCGTTGAATAGTAGTTTTTTTCGATTTGAACGTGATAACTTCGTTGAACTTTTGCCACCCGCCACTCTGCCAGTTGGAATGGAGTCCTTGGCAGGAGGTCTCAATAGAGGTTGTTCATCTTGAGTAAAGACTGAATATCTACTCCCGACACGTTTCTGGGAAGGGGCGTGATTCATTTCTTCCATCAGGCTCATGGATTTTTTTATACAAGTCCTTAATCGAGAAACATTGATAATTCCTCAGAGTACCACGATCCTCGACCTTTCCTTATGAAAAATCCTTTTTATATTGGACGGCCAGGTAAATTCCACCAGCTAAAAATGCCAGCGTATATTTGAACAAGAAAAAGATGTTCCACATATAGTCTTTGGGAAAAATCATGTCACATAGAATAATTGCCCACAACATACAGTAACTGCTTTTCAAAAAGATTTTATTTGTCCGTTCGTCGTCTTGCCCAATCTTCTTATAAAATAAATAGGCAAAAATCGCACTACCAATAAGCAGTAACCCACCAATTCCAATGAGAATATTCCAATTTTCCGCAGATTGTTCAGCCCAAGACTTTAAAGGGTGAAAAATTGCGTTAGGGATATCGGAGATAGACTTAATTTTCATTTTGATCATTTCCTTTCACATAAGTAAAAATATCATTTACATCAACATTAAAAAATTTGGCAATTCGAAAAGCTAACAGCAGAGTCGGAACATAATTTCCTTTTTCCATTACGAAGATGGTTTGTTTGGAAACCCCGACTTTCTCTGCTAATTCTTGCTGAGACATTCTGGCAAGTACACGATATTCATAAACCTTATTTGATATCGAATCACCAAAATCTTTCTTCATGACCATCACCTCTTGAATCAAATTATAAACTCACTTTTTACAAAAGTAAAGTGAACTTATACAAAAGAATTAAATGCCTTTATGTTTACTTAGATTACTTTGATTTAAAAAGAGCCAGAATGCAGAAAGAACCTGACGAAATTCATGATTCCGTCAGGTTCACATATCGATCTGGTGTAATTTATGGTTTTTGGTGTGCATTTTATGATATTCAGTGGTGAAAAAGATAGTTAGAGTGGTGCAATCGGGTGATAATATTCATGGATTACTGAGTTGTCTGAAAGTAATGGAATTCATACTGATTTACATTCGTGAATGGGTTCCAAGTGGAGCTCAGGTTAATTGCAAACAATCACTTCTCTACTAAATAATCCTTTTTTAGCAACACCGCGGTCAATAATCGAAAAACCTGTTTTTAATAGGATTTCATCGACAGGTTCAACGGTCACCACGACCACTTTGTCTGCGAACCGACGTGCACTTTGGAGCAATTCCAGTTGTTCCTCCGGGGTGATTACCGAACACAGATTATACGGCAAATCAATAATGGCTACATCATAATGATTGGAGATATCACGAATATCCGCCAAGTTTATTTCTCCTGTAAGACCAAAGTGTGCCAGGTTTTCCCGTGCACCAGGGAGGATCAGATGATTTCGGTCGCTTCCAACTATGTCGATGCCCATTGATCGCGCTTCAATTAGAACAGTGCCAATTCCGCAGCAAGGATCAATGGCTTTAATCCCGTTTGGATTGGGGATGGCGATATTCACCACGGCTCTGGCAACGCGTGTGCTGAGGGCAGTGGAGTATCCATTTGGCTTCTTTTGATGTCGAAACCAAACCGACTCACTTTTCACATACTCACCGAATACCCATCTTCCGTTTACATGCATGATGCCAAAAGATTGGTCTGGGAAACGAAGATCTGCTTTTCCGTTGACGTGTAATCCAATCTCACGTTCAATGGAACGTCGTCTCTCGAATCCCTCGTTCTCACTTTTAGTCTTACCCTTATTTTTCACATAAGTGATTTTAAAGGTTGCTCCGCTTAGTTGTAAAGCTTCCACCTGCTGATAAAGATTGACCAGGCTTTCCGCTTCATAAATCACACTCATTCTTTCATTAATAAAAGGGCTCCGACTTGGATCAATTTTTACGAAGCTTTCAAAGACATTAGATTGGGACACCTTGCCGAATAATGAGCGCATTTCCAACGCACATAAAGAGCGTTCATCCTCAGAGCAGGCATAGGTATATATATAGGAAGTTCCTTTTTGTGGAGTAATATCTATGGCGGGATCAATCATTAATTTTTCTATTTTATCTTCACCTCAAGAGTTATCTGAAAAACATTAATATAATCAAAACAATTATTTCTCTGCTCTATTATACCAAGAAATGACCTATTGTTTAAAATGACATTTAAGTCGGTGCCTGACACCGATTCCCTTATTAAAAAAATAGCATGGTTTCTTTTGAAAAATCATTTTCCAGAACAAATGTTTAAAAGGCCATATGCAATTTGTCCGCTTAATCCCTAGGATCTTTGCCACGTTTTATCCTTTTTAAGAACAAAGACCACATCGCTGTTTCTGTTTCTTCTTCATCAGTTAATTTATCCTAATTTTTTCCACGAACACCGTTTGGAAATCCTGCCCCATATACTTATCTTTAAAATGATTAAGATAGGAGTAAATTTGTTCTTCCTCACTAACAGAACTATTTTGTTTTGGCTTGTTCCATTCCATTACATCTTCTTCGAAGGCTGTAACAACGTCTTTTACTTGATAGCGAACACCAGATGGAGCATCAAACCAGTTCCTTTCTAAAATAATATTTGTTAAATATTGAGTTGCTTCCCGCTCCTCACTCCATTAGCCCCAGACTATGTGTGCTGGTTTGCTTGTCCTTTTTTAAGTCCAACTTTGCACAAATAAATAAACAAGATTTAGTCCTAATTTTGCACAGAAAGTGGGGCGTCATTTGGTCTCCACATTTTTAAAATATGGGTTTATAGTATGAGTATGCAATTGCTACTTGATTAAACATACTTTTTTGCACAAACTAGGAGTGCAAGGGAGGTATTATTCTAATGTCATTAGATCAGCGAAGTAACGCTTTACTTTCTTATTTACTTAAAGCTCAGACGTATGTCAAGGTTCAGGAACTGATTGAGAAATTTCATATTTCCAGGAGGACCATTTATTACGATATTGGCAAAATCAATGATTGGTTAGAAGAAAATGAATTGCCACCGGTAAAACATGTGCGCTCAGCTGGTTTTCTTCTTGAAGAAGAAGCAGCTGCCCAAGTTCCTATCATACTAGGTACATTAAGAAAATGGCATTATGAGTATTCTGCTAAGGAGCGAAAAGCTTGGCTTACCATTTATTTGATGGCACGAGATATTCCATTGTACCTTGAAAATTTAATGGAGAAAACACGCGTTAGTCGAAATACGACCATTGAAGATTTAAAGGGATTAAAAACTGAGTTGGAAAAATTCAGCTTAACACTGGAATTTGGAAGGAAATCAGGCTACGTGATCCTTGGTGATGAAGATGATAAACGAAAAGCCATTGTGTATTATCTCCAGCATGTTCTGCCGAATGATAACTGGCAATCGTTTTTATCAAAGATTCCGTTGATCCTAAATACAGACTCAAATGAGTTTGCTTTTGAAAAATTGAAAGCGATCCAACAGATTATAGGGGACAGCGAACAGGAATTAAATATCCAGTTTACCGATGAGTTTTTGTACAGCCTTTCGGTCCGTCTTCTCTTATTCTGTAGACGGGTTTCCCAAGGGAAAGAAATTTCAATTGACCCAATCGAAAAGGATGTACTTAAGAAAACGAAACAGTATGAAGCAGCAAAGAAAATTGGTGAAAGACTTTCCGTGCTCTTTCAAATTGATTTTCCCGAAGATGAGATTCTTTATATCACAAAACATTTATTGAGTTCAAGAGTTCAATTTTCAGAGGATTTACAACCAAATAGTAAAGGCAATGATTCAGAAATTCTAGCCAAAGTTGTCACCAGAATGGTTACGGACTTTCAAAAATATGCTTGTGTCTTTTTTAAAGAGCGGCAGGAAATTGAGAAAAGCCTTCTTCTCCATGTTAAGCCAGCTTATTTCCGTATCCGCTATGGTCTTGAATTTGAAAGTGATATGACCGATTCCATTAAGGAACAATATCATGACATTTTTCAAATAACCAAGAAGGTCATTTCTCATTTAGAGGCAGTTGTTGAAAAAAAAGTGAACGAAAATGAAGTTGCCCTCATTGCCATGCATTTTGGCGGATGGATGAGGAAGGTGGGAGCCAAGCCGGCAGTTCGTAAGAAAGCCCTTCTTGTTTGTACGAACGGTGTTGGAACTTCTAGATTACTTATGCATCAGTTAGAAGGACTATTCTCCACAATTGATTTAATTGGAAGCGTTTCTTTAAGGGAATATGAAAAAAAACAATATGAAGCAGATTTTATTATTTCCACCATTCCTCTTGAAGAAAAGAATAAACCTGTCTTTGTTGTTAATCCGATTTTGACAGAGGCAGAAAAGGAAGCTTTATTGAAAAAAGTGAATGTTCACTTTGATCAAGGTACTAAACAAAACTCATCAATTGAGGCATTGATGGAAATTATTCGAAAACATGCAAATGTATTGGATAAAGAAGGACTTCAGCAAGACCTTAAGCAGTATCTTTATAAGCCTGAAAAGGTTGTAAAGGAATTAGGGAAGCCTTCTTTAAGAGATCTCCTTCAATTGAAGCGTATTCAATTGAAAAATGATGTATCAGATTGGAAGGAAGCCATTCGAGCTGCATCAAAGCCTCTCCTTCAAGAAGGACTTATTACAGACAAATATGTTGAAGTGATGATTAGTAATATCAATAAAATGGGCCCATACATTGTGATTGCACCGAAAGTGGCGATACCACATGCACGTCCAGAAGATGGGGTAAATAAGCTGAGCATGAGCCTATTAAAACTCTCAAAAGCTGTTCCATTTTCAGAAAAAAGCAAGCATGCCATTCAAATTGTGATTGTGTTGGCAGCAGTTGACGGAGAAACCCATTTAAAGGCACTTTCACAATTGTCTAAAATGCTTTCAGATAAAAAAAATAGTAATCAAATCTTATTGGCTAACTCTCCTGAAGAAATTTTTGAACTAGTCAATGCCTACTCAATGTAGGAAGAATTTGTTGCAACTGGGGGAATTCAGAATGAAATTTTTAGAAGAGAATCTTGTGGAATTAGACGTCGAAGTTTCTTCGGCAGATGAAGCGATCCGAGCAGCAGGTAAACTACTTGTTGAGGGAGGCGTGGTTGAAGAAAGTTATGTAGAGGCAATGGTTCAATCCTATCATGCAAATGGTCCATATTTTGTCCTTGCCCCACGGATTGCGCTTCCACATGCAAGACCGGAAGACGGCGTAAATGAAGCATCTGTTTCCTTTGTGCGATTGGCAAGTCCGGTTGTTTTTGGAAACGCCACCAATGATCCAGTGAATTTAGTGTTTGCTCTTGGTGCATCTTCAAGCGATGCGCACCTAGAGATTTTGCAAAAATTAATGACACTGTTAAGTAGTCAAGAAAATGTTAAGAAGTTAATGGAAATTAGATCCTATTCAGAAATAAAACAACTATTAGGGGGAAATCAATCATGAAAATTTTATGTGTATGTGGATTAGGTCAAGGAACTAGCTTAATTTTACGAATGAATGTGGACACTGTTTTACGTCAAATGGGTATTCAAGCAGATGTGGATAATACAGATGTATCAAGTGCTTCCAGTGAAAGACCGGATTTAATTATTACAAGCAATGAATTGGCTGAATCATTATTAGGGCATTCTTCAAAAATAGTAATTGTAAATAACTACTTTGACTTAAATGAAATTAGACAAGCATTAGAAGGCCATTTTAACTAAAGAAAATTTTACTTTTCGGGGGTTTTAATATATGCAAACTTTAACATGGCTTGCGACCAACATTTTTGGTGTTCCAGCGTTTTTAATAGGAATTATCGTATTATTAGGTTTATTGTTACAGAAAAAGACAACTAGTCAAACAATAAGTGGCACATTTAAAGCGATGATTGGATTCTTAATCATCAATGCTGGTGCTGGTATCATTGTTGGTGCATTAAATATATTCCAACCGATGTGGGCTGAAGTATTTGGACTAAAAGCAGCTAGTTTAGGCAAGTTTTTAGGGCAAACAGATTTTAACATAAAATTCGGTTCTGCTGTAACTTTAGCTATGTTTCTTGGATTCTTAATCAACGTATTACTCGCTCGTTTTACCAGATTTAAATATATTTATTTAACAGGACATATGATGTTCTGGACTACCACAATCTTTGCTGGGATTATCGTGAACACAGTTGGAAAAGATAATGTATCCTTCGCAGGAATGGTTGTTTTCCTTTCTATATTTATGGGACTTTATTGGACTTTCCAACCAGCACTTGTTCAGCCATTTATGAGAAAAGTGACAGGCGGAAACGCCATTGCATTAGGCCATACTTCTGCAAGTGTTGTCATCCTTTCTGCGTTACTAGGTAAAGTACTTGGTAACAAAGAAAATGACTCTGAAAAAATTAAATTGCCAAAAGGACTTGAATTTTTAAGGGATTCCAACGTTATTACAGCTTTAACAATGGGTTTATTATTCATTGTAGGTGCGATTATTATCACACTAAAAGGCTCACCAGAATCTCATGCTTTAATTAAACAAGCCGCTGGACAAAATTTCATTATGTATTCTATCATCCAATCATTTACCTTTGCTGGTGGTATTGCAGTAGTATTACTTGGTGTAAAAATGTTCATCAGTGAAATTGTCCCTGCATTCAATGGTATTGCTACAAAATTAGTACCAGGTGCTGTACCGGCACTTGACTGTCCGGTTGTGTTTACCTTCGCTCCTAATGCCGTTATTCTTGGTTTCTTAGGTGCATTTGTCGGTGCGTTAATTTGGTTAGTAGTGATAGGAAACACTGTATCTTATGTTTTTGTTCCAACAATGATTGTATTGTTCTTCCATGGTGCAACAGCAGGAGTATTTGGTAACTCTACTGGAGGTGTCCGGGGTGCATTAATTGGTGGATTTGTCACCTCAACGGTTGTCGCTTGGGGTCAATATATCATGGTTCACTTCTTAATCTCATCTACAATTCCTGATACAGCAATGTGGGCTGCTGATAATGACATGTTTGTTCTTGGGCCAATCGTGAAATTCCTTGCTCAATTATTCTTTTAATCTAATACACTAGCTTGAGTAAAGGGCGTTATTGCCCTTTACTTATTAGTTTTTACTATCTTTGAAAGTTGAGGAAATTAACATGAGTTACATTAGAACATTAAAAGGTGATATTAAACCAGAAGAATTAGGATTTACTTATTCCCATGAACATATTGTATGCCGTCCTGCCTATTGGGAAGAACGTGGAGTAGACGACCTTTTACTAGATAATAAAGAAAAATCAAAATTGGATGTCCTAGATTTTAAAAATCATGGTGGACGTACGATCGTAGATGCCACTGCTATTGATTATGGCCGTGACGTCCATGCTGTTAAGGAAATTTCAGACGAGCTCGATATTCATATTGTAGGTACAGCTGGTTTTAATAAAAGCTTCCTTTGGGATGCTAAGATCAAAGAAGAATTAAAGCCAATTATTGGGGAGTACAGTACTTATGCTGAGTGGATCGATGCTGCAAGTATTAATGAATTAACAGACTTCGTTGTTCGTGAAGTGGAAGATGGATTGGAAGGAACTCCTTTTAAGGCAGGACAAGTGAAATTTGGAACTGGCTATAACCGCATTACTCCTTTAGAAGAAAAAACATTACGTGCCGTAGCTCGAGCTCATCATGAAACAAAGGCTCCAATGCATTCCCATACAGAAGCAGGAACAATGGGTCTAGAGCAAATTGAGCTTTTAAAGAGTGAAGGTGTTGACCTTTCATATATGAGCTTTGGCCATATGGATCGTAATCCTGATCCATATTATCATGAGCAAGTTGCAAAAACGGGTGCCTATTTAAGCTTTGATGGAATAGCTAAAATCAAATATGCTCCGGAAAGCACTCGTATTGCTTGTATTTTAGAAATTGTTAAAAAAGGTTACGAAGATCAAATTCTTGTTAGTGGAGATACTGCAAGAAAAACGTATTATAAACACTATGATTTCGGTCTAGGTCTTGAATACATCATAGCCAAATGGGTTCCACGTTTTATTGATGATGCCAACCGTCAAGGTTTTGATGGAGAGAAATTAATCCGTAAGTTCTTTGTCGAAAATCCTGCTCGCTGCTTTACATTTAAAAAATAATTGGGGGTCTTCAGCATGATTTACCAAAATGAAAATTCCTTTGAAGTAAAAGAAAAGATCGAAAAAAGTTTAGTAGCAATTTTACCAATTGGGGCTGTGGAGGCACATGGTCCCCATCTCCCACTTGGAACTGATAACTTTTTAGCAGAAAGACTATCTGAGCGTGTTGCCGAAAGAACAGGAGCCTTTGTTCTTCCAACATTGCCATATGGACAAGTTTGGAGTTTGAAAAACTTCCCAGGAAGCATCAACATCAGCAATGAATCTTTAATCAGCTTTATTTACGATATTGGTGTTAGCCTTTATGAACAAGGCTTCCGTGTATTTGCCATGATAAATGGCCATTTAGGAAATGCGGTTGCCATGAAGGAAGCAGCTCGTAAGTTATTCTCACAATATCCTGATTTTCGAATTATGTATCTCTTTTACCCAGGCGTGAAAAAAGTAACAGATGAAGTAAGAGAGGAAAAATCAGCCCATACAAGTTATTTTCATGCTTGCGAAATTGAAACGTCTTACATGCTTTATTTGGCAGAAGAGTTTGTGGACATGTCAAAAGCCCTTGCCGAAGACCCGCAAATTCCAATGAGTGCGGATATAACCCCAACCCCATGGGAAGAATTTACTTCTACTGCTGTGTTAGGAAATGCAACACTTGCCACAAAGGAAAAAGGGGAAAAGATTATTGAAGTAGCCATTGAAAATATGATTAAACTGATTGAAGGTGCTAAAGATGGATTTAAGAAAGTTGAATAAATTGGATGGCTTTTTACTTTTTAACTTTTTAGCAAAAGATAAACTTAATGCCGAAGAAATTATTGAAGCGGGGCAAGGATTTATCGTTCCAGGTATCGTATCTTCTGATTTTGCTAGAATCGAAGATGGCATTAAAAAAGTAGAAGAACTAAAGGAAGTAGCTTCTGTTGTCAGCATTGGACTGGGGGATAACGGAAATCCTGCCAATTGGGATAAGGTCTTGAACATTGCAGCAGGCTCAAACCCTGGACATCTCAACCAGCCATTTGAAAAGTCAAGCTATTCTAGAGGCTATTTAAAAGCAAAGGGACTTGACCAAGCAGTTAATGGTCTTGTTTCTCCCGCCGGCAAAGTAGGATATGTGAATCTATCAGGTGTTGAAATGAAAGTGGAAAATTTAGTTGATTTAGCTCTTTCGATGGGAGTGGAATCCATTAAATTCATGCCATTAAAAGGGTTAACCCATTTAGACGAGCTTGTCTACTTATGCAAAGTAGCTGCTGAAAAAGGAATTGTTGCCGTTGAGCCTGCAGGCGGAATTTCTGCTGATAATATTGTGGAGATTGTGAATGCAGTGAGAGGGACAGGAATTCCTGTTTTCATGCCGCATATTTTTGGTTCTACTATTGACAAAGAAACCGGAAGAACCATTCCTGAAGAGGTCGCAAAAATAGTTTGTTTAGTAAGGGGCTGAAGAAAATGTTAACGAAGTATTTTGAAAAGGCAAAGGAAAAGATCGAACTTGTTGAAAAGAACGAAATGAGCCATCTGAGAGAAGCAGCTGGAAAAGTAGCAGAGTCCATCCAAAATGGCGGTATTATTCAGCTTTTTGGCTGCGGTCACTCGCATATTTTAACTGAAGAAGTTTGTTATCGAGCTGGCGGACTTGTGCCGATTAATCCAATTTTATATGAGCCATTAATGCTTCATGAAGGGGCACTACGATCATCTCAGCTAGAGCGGCAAAACGGCTTGGCAGCTGAATTTATGAAGGATCAAGACATCCGTAAAGAAGATGTTATGTTTGTTATCTCCACTTCCGGACGTAATCCTGTCCCGGTTGATGTAGCGCAAGAAGCAAAGACAAAAGGTGCTTTTGTGATTGGTATTACCTCTTTGGAATACTCACAAAGCCAGCCATCCAGACATGAAAGCGGTAAACACTTATTCAATTCCGTCGATTTAGTTATCGATAACTACTCAGCAAAAGGCGACGCAGCCCTTTCTTATGAAAAGGTAAGTGTTCCATTTGGCCCAACCTCGACCGTAGTGGGAGCCGTCATCATCAATGCCATCTTGGCCGAAGCTGTGAAAATTATGGCGGACAATGGATTCGAGCCTCCAGTCTTCCTAAGTGGAAATATCGATGGAGCAGACGAGCATAACCAGCAGCTGGTGGAGAAATACCGAGGAAGAATTGCATTGTTGAAATAGTGGATTTGATTTTTAAAGCACTATTGATCAATGATCAATAATCTAAGGCAAAAAGCCTTGATTTGAAATAGAAAAAGTAATGCCTGAATCTATTTAGGGGGACCTATCTCTAAGGGATTCAGGCATTTTTTATATGGCTTTACTGGAAAAGCAATTTAATAATTTGTCAATCTGCTATCTTAAATAATTATCAGTCATTTCAAGTGCCCCAAATTAATAAACCTCATTTAGATAAGTTACGGTGAACCGTATCATAAATAATGCATAGGTAAGCTTTTTGTAGCTTTTGAAAAAAGTCTGATTATTTATAATAAAGATCGATAATTTATAATAAAGTTTGATTAAAAATCCTGTGTTGATATGCAGGATTTTTTCTTGTTCCACAAACGGGCCATTTTCTTGAGTAACACTTTAATGAAAATAATTATGGAGCAAAAAAATTGTGAAGATTTTCCCTTAAACTAAAGGGTTGTAAAGGGGGAAATCTAAATGGTTGAAAATGCTCAAACAAACAGTAATTCGGTAATTTCTTTAAACCTTGGTATTATTTAGATCCTAATACCATTTATCGGTTTTTTTTGGTGGTTTAGGAGTTGTAGTTGCTAGAAAAGCGACAAAAGAAATTGTAGAAAAAAACCAAAGTGGTAGTGGATTAGCTACTTCCGGTTTAATTTGTAGTGTGGTGGGAATTATCATTCAAATCTTTTTAGTACTCAGTATTCTCGTTTTCTATTCTTTAAGAATTGTAGGATATCTTATTAAACTAAAGGGCCAGTCCTGCCATGGTTTGGGCGTTCAAAGCGTCGCAAACCATGAATAGGATTGGCTTACTATGGGGAGTAGTTTAGTGTTTTATTAATAATTTCTATTTTTTGCCACATGAAGAAATTCCTTAACCGCAGGAGAAGCATTTGCAAATGATTGACAGGCAAGTGCTACTTCACGGCTGTTTTCAATATTTAGTTTGCTGATTTTTATGTTTTGCTGTGTCTTTAAAAATAATTCTGGACCTATCGTAACGCCAAGTCCTTCCTGTACCATATTAGCGATGGTTGTACAGTCTTGTACTTCAAAAAGAATAGATGGTTTAATTTGCGCTTCTGCAAATAATTCCTCAACATGTGATTGGTACATCCCTGTTGGCATAATAAAGGATTCATACATTAAATCATTCATTTCTACTATTTCTTTAGAATGAAATTGATGATCAGGGTGATAAGCGACTACCATCTTGTCTTTAATCAAAGGAACCAAATCGAAATTTGGGTTTGATTTTCCTTTTACTACAAATCCAATGTCAATAATGCCTGAACCTAACCATTCCGTAATCTCTTCATAGGTTCCTTCGTAAAATTTAAATTCTATTTTAGGATGCTTTTTCCGGAATTTTGCAAGTAATTTAGGCAATAAGCAGGAAGAAGCACTTGCAAAAGTGCCGATACGAATAATACCTGTTTCCAAGCTTGTCATAAGCGCAATTTCTTGATTAATGACTTCCACTCTTTTCAATATTTCTCTAATATGCGGCAGAATTTTTTGTCCTATATCTGTAAGTGTTATTCCTTTTTTTTTTCGATCACGAATTAATAAAGAAACTCCCCATTCAGATTCTAAACTCGCAACTGCATGACTCACGGCAGATTGGGTCATATTTAATGTTTCAGCAGTTTCTGTAAAGCTTCCTAGCTCAACCACTTTTGCAATGATTTCGTAGCGCACAATAGTCATGAGTAATTACTCATCTCCTTTATTAAAAACATCAATTTTACTTATGTTAACATGGAACATAAAATAAAAACAGTAGTTCAAATATAAGGAGATGTACAAATTGAAAAATAATATGAATCAACTAATCATCATACTTTTAGCTTTAGGCGCTTTTGTAACAGGAACAGCAGAGTTTATTGTTTCTGGAATTTTAGAACTGATTTCTTTTGAATTAGATATTTCAATTTCAATGGCTGGTCAGTTGATTACGATTTATTCTTTATCTTATGCTATTGGAGCTTTGATCTTGGTCATGCTAACGTCTAAATTGGATCGTAAAAAAGTACTTTTATATGCTATCTCTATATTTATTCTAGGGAATCTAGTTGCATTTTTTAGCTATAATTTTGTCTTTCTTATGTTATCTAGAGTCATTATGGCGATGAGTGGAGGGTTATACATTGTTGTTGCCACCAATTATGCTGCGCAAATTGCAGTTCCAGAAAAAAGAGGTAGTGCTATGGCAACAGTCATTACAGGTTTCACTGTTTCATTAGTACTTGGAGTACCTATCGGAACATTTTTAGCTGGACATTTTGATTGGCACTATATTTTCTTAATTATTGCGCTTGGCACAGTTTTTTTAATAATAGGACTTTACAAATTATTACCATCAATAAAAGGAAACCAACCGCTGCCATTTACACAACAGCTACAAATTATGAAAGATAAACGAGTCCTTACTGGTTTAATGACAACGATCTTTTGGATTTTAGGATATACGATGGTGTTCGCCTACATTGCTCCATTATTAAGTCATACTGCTGGTTTTTCTATAGAAATGACAAGTATCGCTTTATTTGTTTTAGGCACTTTTGCTTTTATTGGCTCACGCTTTGGAGGATATGCGGTAGACAGATGGGGACCTAATCGAACGATTTCATTAAGTTTATGTGTTCATATCATCTCTTTATTTGTACTAACATTTACACAGTATAGGGCAGTCGGTGTATTTGTCACACTAGCTTGTTGGGGAGTAGCAACTTGGACAACGACACCAGCAAAGCAGTTTTATCTGATTTCACTAAAACCACAATCCTCTGAAACAGTACTCAGTTTTAATACCGCCTTAATGAATGTTGGAATGATGCTAGGTTCTGCATTAGGAGGAATCATTATTCAGTATACAAATATAGTGAATTTAAGCTGGATTGGAGGATTATTCGGTATACTTGCACTTATTTTTATCAGATATTCTTTCTATTTAAATAGAAATTTTATGAAGAATCACCAATTTTAAGGATAAAAATACTCTCCAATACCAGCATTTCAAAAACTTGTTGAAGGTTTTGAAAGGGGAAATCATCACCCACCTTTGCAGTTGTGAAGGGAGAGGAAATGTATATTAGAACGAACGTACCGAATATCAAGTTCGCTGTGCATTTAACGCCTTTTATATTGAAGAAGAGAACAAGGAAACTTTCATTAGAGTATGACTAATGAGTATAGGATTTGATAAATATTTTAGTTATTCCATTAAAGGGCGCGATTGTGGAAGATCACAGGCATAAAATAATCAAACTTTTTTATAAAAGATCTATACTAATTCACAAGAGAAGAATCCGTTTTGATCAATCTTTTTTCAAAACGGATTCCTTTTATTTAACGTAAAATACGAGTTTGAAAGGTAATTTTGATCAAACACTATTTTAAAGCCACACTTTTTTCATTCAAACGGACTCGGAAAAAATTCAATCCTCCATTTTAATAGAATAGAGGATCTTTTTATTTCCCCCCAACTATAGTACAATTTTACATATCCAATAAATAACAGTTTGGAGATAGACAGCTATAGTTAGGGGAAAACAAATGGAAGTAGTAGAAAAGAAACTAATTGTTAACTCCGATAAAGGGAACTTATTACGAGAACTAGTAAAATCGATGAACGAGTGTGTGCGGTTTTATTTTAGTGTCGCTTTTATTAACTTCAGTGGCTTGCAGCTGCTGCTTGATCCTTTAAAGGAAGCGGAGCAAAAGGGCATCAAAGGGAAGATCATCACGTCAACCTATCTCAATTTTACCGATGCTAAAGCATTGGAGAAAATCAAAGAGTTTCAGAATGTCGATCTGAAGGTTTTCGTTACCGATAAAGAGATTGGCTTTCATACGAAGGCGTACATATTTGAGTATCAAGATAGCTATAAGGTCATTATCGGCTCGTCCAATATTACCCAAAGTGCTCTGAAAAGTAATATTGAATGGAATGTCGAAATTATTACCAAAGAACATGGCCGCTTTATTCAGGATGTTTTAAAGGAATACGATGGGCTTTGGAACATGAGCGCTGAAGCTGATCAGGCTTTTATTAGTAGATATGAAGAGTTCCTAAAGAGTCTAAAGAATACGCAAAAAACTCATCAATTAATATATGAAAATAAGCAATATATTGTCCAAAATCGGATGCAGAAACGAGCAACCGAGAATCTAGAAAGGCTGAGAAGCTTTGGTGAGAAAAAGGCGTTGGTCATTGCCGCAACTGGGACAGGGAAAACCTATATGTCGGCTTTTGATGTAAAAAACGTAAAGCCAAGGCGACTCCTGTTCATTGTCCATCGTGAAGAGATTCTCAAAAAAGCGAAGGATACCTTTGAGATGCTGTTACCCAATGAGGGGTTCACGTTTGGCTTGTTGACAGGGAATCATAAACAAAAGCATGTGGATTATGTATTTGCCACGATCCAAACCATCTCGAAGTGTTTTCATGAATTTGAAAGGGATGAGTTTGATTATCTGATTATCGATGAGGCCCATCATGCTACAAGTCCAACCTATCAGACTGTATTTGATTATTTTGAGCCTCAGTTTACCTTAGGGATGACTGCCACTCCTGAACGAAGTGACGGATATAATGTCTTTGATCTATTCGATAATAATGTGGCTTTGGAGGTTCGCTTACACGAAGCCTTAGAGGACGAGCTTGTGATACCCTTCCATTATTTTGGAATCACCGATATTGATGGCGTTGACTTAAGTGATGTGGATATTGATAATATCACTGAAATTACTAAACGGTTAAAGGTCAATGAACGGGTTGATTTTATTATCGAAAAAATGGATTTCTACGGTCATGATGGTGAGAAAAGAAAAGGCCTCGGTTTTTGCGTCAGTATTGAACATGCTCAATATATGGCAAGTGAATTTAATAAAAGAGGCTATAAAAGTATTTTCTTATATGGGGCTGACGCACCGGAAAAACGTGAGCAATATATTCAACGATTAGAAGATGACCAGGATGAGTTAGAATTCATTTTCACCGTAGATATCTTTAATGAAGGGGTCGACATTCCTTCTATTAATACAGTATTAATGCTGCGACCAACCAACTCACCGATTATCTTTATTCAACAACTCGGGAGAGGATTACGGAAGCATGCGGATAAAAGCTTCTTGACGGTGCTTGATTATATTGGAAACCATCAGAAAACCTTCCTCATTGCATTGGCTTTAAATGGGAGTCGCTATTATGACAAAGAAAGCCTAAAGGTAGCCGTGGCAACGGGATTCGCTAATATTCCTGGTTGTACCCATATCCAAATGGATAAGATCTCACAGGATAGAATTTTGGAGCAGATTGATAAGGAAAACTTCAATTCTATGAAGTACCTGAAGGAAGAGTACGGTGAATTTAAAAAGCTGAATCAGGGTCGGATTCCCTATTTGTTATTGGATTACCTGAAATATGATGGTGCTCCAGATCCCGTTAAGTTTATTAATCGCGAGAAAACATACTTATCCTTTGTGGCTAAGGTCGAGAAAAATGAGTATTTAAAGGAACTTTTACTAAATGAGGCTTTTGAGGCAACGATGAAGGAACTATCAAGTAAGCTGCCGCTAAAGCGGATTTATGAGTTTGTTATTCTACGTTATTTGCTAGATCATGAAGAGATTAATCTAGAAATAGCCAAGCAGCAAGTACTAAAAATGATTGATCATGTCGATGATGATAGCATTTTACATGCATTTGAGTGTCTGAATCAAAACTACTATGATAGTGGCCAGCTGAAGAATAAACCTAAATTAGTGCAATTTAGTAATGGCATTCTGACGAAGACGGATAGCCTTACAAAACTATTAGAAAATGAGGAATACCGCAAGTTTATTGAAGACATTATCACTTATGGTATTTTCCGATACGAGAAAGATTTTAAAAGAGAATACTACGGTGTTCCGCATTTCAAATTGTATGAGCAATATCAAATGATCGACGCAGCGTTGCTGTCGAACTATCGGAAGATCCATAGTTCCTTTAGAGGTTCGGGGTTACTAGCCAATGGCAATGAATATTTTCTCTTTATTGATTTGCATAAAGAGGAAGACGTAAAGGAAAGTATCAACTACAAAGATAAATTTATTAATCCCCATGAATTCCAATGGCAATCGGTTAATAATACGACGCAACAATCTGAACGTGGGAAAAATATCATTTTTAATCAGCAGCGTGGGATTCATCTTCATTTGTTTATTCGAAAATACAAAGAAATTGATGGTAAAACGGAGCCTTATATTTACATCGGGAAAGGAAATTCAGTTGAATTTGAAGGGGACAAGCCGATTACGGTCCGAATGGAATTAGAGAATGAAGTACCGTCAAATTTATATACGGAGTTTACAGAAAAAGTGTAGTCTTCTCATTTCGAGAAGACTATTTTTCATGGATTAATTGTTCAACTGCTGGAATATCGGCCGGCGCCCATTTGAGGGAATTGAGATTCTCTCTTTTTAGCCAAATGAGCTTGGAGTGTTCACTGGCTATTGGAAGGCCCTCCACCACTCTGCACTTAATCGAGATTAAATTAATAACAAAGGTTTCGTATTCATGCGTATTATCATTGAATACTTCTTTGGTAGTTTCGACGGTACAATCTAATTCCTCAGAAATTTCTCTTTCTAGCGCGCTAAAAATGTCCTCGTATGCTTCCACTTTTCCACCGGGAAATTCCCACATGTTTGGAATGGACATTTCAGGGGATCTAAGCGCACAAAGGATTTCATTATTTTCATTTTCAATAATTGCAGCGACTACTTTAACAAGCTTTTTCATGATGGCCTCCTAAAAGGTGATTTACTTGTCATTATGATATCATCTTTTACAAGAAAATTCTTCTTAACATGTTCTACTTGTTTTATATTGGAAAAAAACTCCTATTGCTTTATCATAAGAAGTAAAGCGAAAAATATTTGGATTGTAGTACATAAATAAAAGATAGATAGGAATAGAAGATTCAATTGAAAAAAAGGAGTTTAAAGCAAAATTTATCGGTTTCCTTGAAGAAAATGTAAATGGACTGTCGGCGGAGAACAAAATAAAATATATGAAAAAATGGATCAGAGAATATCATAAAAAATTGTTAGGTAATAAGTGAGGAGTAGGGAGTGGTTTAAATGAATCAATTTCTCCAGATGGGAGCCAATACAGTTTTAAGTTCTCCAAAAGGTAATGTTACTGTTAGCTACGAAATTTCTAATTCGATAGATATTTCCTTAACAGCTTTCCTTTTAACTGATTCAGACAAGGTACAAGGAGATAGCGGGATTATATTTTATAATCAGCCACAGAGTTCTTCTGGTGTAGCTACCCTTTTACCATATGAGAAAATGGGTAATACAAAAGTACATAAAATAAATTTTGACATGAGTAAAGTCCCTGACGGTATTACTAAAATAGCTATAACTCTTACAGAGGATAATAGCACGGGATTTTCAAATGTAAAGAATTTAAAGGCCGAGATATGTACTGATCATCATATTATCCAGTTAACCCCATCTAGTTTCACAAATGAAAATGGAATTGTAGTAGTAGAATTATATCTAAGGAATGGTCAGACAAAGGTAAAATCAATCTGGCGCGGTTTTAATTCTGGACTTGAGGGGTTGTGTAAAAATTACGGTGTTGAGGTTGAATCGGATGAGCAAAGCAAGCCATCTGAACCTAAAACGATTCAAAAACAAACCCCAAAAGAACCTGATAAGACTCTAACTGTACCTGAAATTAAAAATAGACAAAACACGTTGTCAACGATAAGCCTTGAAAAGGTAAAGGGTAAGGTAAGTCTTGACAAAGGTCAAAAGCCAGTTATCATTGATAAAACACCAGAAATTACTGCTACGGTATCTTGGAAGTCCGGTACAGATTATGATATTTATGCTTTGGTCTATACAAAGGATGGTAAGCAGATAGATGTAGCCATGTTTGGGGCGAAAGGAACTCCTCCCCTCAGGCGTTTTGACAAGGGTGCAGTGGAACATATGGGGGATGTTGGGAGAAATAATCAATCAACTAAAACAGAAGTAATTAAATTAAGGTTAAATGATAATATTCTCGCAGTTGTTCCTGTGGTTTATTCTGCTCAGTCAAATGGAACAGGCTCATTCTACAGATACCAAGTGTCCATGAGTATAGATAATCATAATGGAACCTCCGTTACTATCTTCGCCAAGAATGCAAATAATAATGATAGAATTTATTCCTGTGTGCCTGGAATCCTTCATAATACGCCAGATGGAGTTATTATAAGTCCATTGGAGCTTTATAGTGAACCAAACTCAGAGCGTAGACCTAAACTTAGGATGGGGTCTTCAAATATGGTAGAAGTTATAATGGATAAAGGACCAATAAATGATTACAAGTAGGCTAGAATGATATAAAATTTGAAAATGAAATAGCTAGACAGATGGACCTTTAATCATTATATGTCATGTCTAGCTTCTTTTTTATCTGAAATTTAGTGCCGGACCCCCATTTCGCTCGGGTCAGGAAATGCCGTCATATTTGGTACCGTGGGCAAATAAAAATATTCTCTAAATGAAGTTCTTGCAATGCTAAAAATAAATTAAATTAGTAGAGGAGATGGGTTTAAATGTTGGTTACTGAAGTGAGAGAAGATGAATACTTAGAATCAATCAAACTGTCCATGTATGCATTTCAATATAAGATTGCGGATTCTGACATACCTGCTAAAAAAGAAATGGTGAAAAACCATAAAATTTTAGGAATATGGGATGAAGATATTCTGGCTGCCAAACTTCATATTATTCCATTAACAGTTCATATGAATGAGGATGAATGGAAAATGGGTGGAATCGCGGGTGTCGCTACATACCCAGAATATCGACGAAACGGTTATGTAAAAACACTCATTCTTGATTCTTTAAAGCACATGCGTGAAAATGCTCAAATCGTATCGCTTTTACATCCCTTTGATATCTCTTTTTATCGGAGATTTGGTTGGGAAATATTTAGTGAGCAGAAAAAAATAACGATTGAAAATAAGGACCTGAAGTTTCTCGAAAGCCAGCAAGGTTTTATAAAAAGATATTCAAAAGAGACTCATAATGAGGAGATTGAAAAGATTTACCAGCAATTTTGCATTCAATATACCGGAATGCTAAAACGCGAGACCAATTGGTGGAAACATCACGTATATGATGGAGATTCACAGCTTGCGGTTTATCATGATTCCGAAAACGAGGCTAAGGGGTATATTCTTTACCGAGTGAAGGAAAGAAAAATGGATGTGCAGGAGATGGCTGCCATGGACCAGGAAGCAAGAGTCGGGCTATGGAATTTTATTTGCCAGCATGACTCCATGGTTGAAACCGTGACGATTACTCTTGCCAGTCAGGATCCTTTTCCTTATTTTCTGCCGCAACCCAAGGTGAAAACAGAGTTACACCCTTATTTTATGGCAAGGGTCGTTGATGCTGAGGAATGTTTACGGAAATTTCCTTTTATGCCCGGAAATGAGCTGCTATTCCTTCATCTAGAAGATTCACATGCCCCTTGGAATAATGGAAGCTATTTAATTGGAAATGGCGAAATAAAGGTATTTAAAGAAAAGGCTGGTGGCCAATGTGTTCATCCTCCTAAAAAAGGGATTCGCTTAAATATCAATTCCCTTTCAGCCATTCTATTTGGATATAAAAAACCGATGGAGCTTTTTGAAATGGGGTACTTGAAAGGATCCGAGATGGAGATTGAGCTATTCGAAAAAATGATCCCATCTATAAAATCATCATTTTTTGACTTTTTTTAATTCATCTATTCGGATGTATGTTTTTTTGTTTTAAGAAAAGAAAGGGGTGAGGTAATCCTCTCCCCTTTACTGCCGATGTTTTTATTTTATACACAATCGTCGCAATCATATTGGCCAAAAAGAAAAGTAGTTTGCCTTGGATATTTGCATGTAATACCTGGTGCTCTGATTACGGCCATAAGAATGAACCACTTCTGCCATGTTTCTTACCAGTAATTGTCACGTAATTTGTCACTTGTTGCCAACACATTTACCAATGGAGTAATATCTAGAAACCGCATTTACAACTTTAAGGATTTTAAGAGATAAAAAGTAAGCCCCCAATTAAACAACGCATATAAACACGCAGCGCCTCCTGGTACTATGAATGTATCAATTTAAGGGAGGTGGTTTTCTTTTGGTTAAATTTACGAATGAAGAAAAAATTAGAGCTGTGAAACGATATTCCTTTATTCTGCAACATTACTAGTAAATCCTTCATGAATAGAACGAATACTTGGGAGTTTGTTTCAAAACCTATATTTTGTATTTTCAATAAATGATAGGGAACGTCTATGCCGGGTGAATGGCAAAGGAGGGGCTGATCGAATCTCTATTTTTCAAAAAAACTTTTAATGGAATAATTCAACATAGTGTTAATTGGAAATTGTTTGCGTAAATATGGGGGATAAGAATGACTGCGGGTGAGATTACAGTAGGAAAAAGAAAAGGGAGGAAAGACCTAATGCATGTTATTGAAAAAGCTATTCAGATTGCAAGCAGAGCCCATGCAAATCAGTGTAGAAAACATACCGATATTCCCTATATTACTCACCCAGTTGCGGTAGGGATGATGTTAATGAAGGCAGGATATGGCGATGAGATTATTGCGGCAGGAATCTTACATGATACGGTAGAAGATACGACACTTTCATTAGCAGATATTGAACGTGAATTTGGAGGGGAAATCGCAAGTATTGTAGAAGGCTGTTCTGAACCAGATAAATCGTTGTCTTGGGAGGAACGGAAACAGCATACCATCGAGTTTTTAAAGACAGCACCTGAAGCAATTCGAGCTGTTGCCTGCGCAGACAAATTACATAATATAAGATCTATAATAGATGATTATGAACAAATTGGTGACAATGTTTGGGAAAGGTTTAACCGTGGGAAAAAGGATCAGGAGTGGTATTACCGGAAAGTTGTTGAAAGTCTAGGTCACCAGTCAAACTTTCAGTTATTAGATGAATTAAAGATTGAGGTTGATCGATTGTTTTAAACCCACCGGTACAGAAGTTAATTAAATGTATCCTTGCACAAAAACTATTAAAACAAAAAACAAAGGGTTAATAATCCTTTGTTTTTTTGTTTTTTAATCTATATTCTGAATTTTTCTCTTTTGATAATTTTTTTCAATGTGAAATATTTCAGAAGGTGAAGCATAGGTTTTGCATTAATTGTTAAGAATAAATGGGATCGACAATTAACTGGGAGTTGAACAGCATGAATGTATGGGAGCAAGTATATAATCCAGTGAGTAACATTTGGTTTTCAGCTATTATAGCATCCATTCCAATAATCTTTTTTATTGTAATGCTGACAGTTTTTAAATTAAAAGGTTATATTGCAGGACTCTCCAGCATAATTGTAGCAGGAATTATGGCAGTCTTTATCTACAAAATGCCTGCTATATTAGTTTTGATGTCTGCTGTCTATGGAGTTTTATCCGGTATATGGCCGGTAGCATCGATTGTATTTGCTGCCATTTTCCTTTATAAAATAACAGTAAAGACAGGCAAATTTGCAATTATAGAAAATAGTATATCCTTTATTACACCGGACCAACGATTGCAAGTTCTTATTGTAGCATTCTCATTCGGTGCATTTTTGGAAGGAGCTGCGGGATTTGGAGCACCAGTTGCAATAACAGCAGCTATTTTAGTTGGACTTGGATTTAGTCCGATATATGCAGCCAGCCTTTGTTTGATTGCAAACATTGCCGGGGGTGCATATGGAGCAATGGGGATTCCTGTAACTGTCCCCTCATTACTTACAGGTTTAGATAGTCTTGCTGTTGGAAGATATACAGCATTTGTCCTTCCGATATTAAGTGTTCTGGTAGCGTTCTTACTAATATTTATTATTGATGGGATGAAAGGGATTAGACAAACGTTCCCAGCAGTTTTAGTTAGCGGAGTTTCATTTGGACTTACTCAGGCGATTGTTCTAACTATCTTAGGTGCTGAACTTGCAGACATCTTTGCAGCAATTGTAAGCTTAGTAGCGCTATCGGTATTTTTACAAATATGGAAACCAAAAGAGATATTCCGTATAAGTAATGAGAACCAAGTAGATAAACAGGTTAAGTACTCTTTAGGGAAAATTGCATATGCTTGGCTCCCATTTGTATTTCTAACTATATGTGTTACTTTGTTTAATTTATCATTTTTTAAAAATTTATTTAGCCCAGGCGGTCCTTTAGAAAAGTTAGTGTTATTGCTGCCAATTCCGGGATTAAACAACCTAGTTATAAAGCATGCACCAATCGTACCGCAAGATACACCATATGCGGCAGTATTTAAATTAGATTTACTTTCATCTACTACAACAGCAATTGTCCTTACGATCATTGTCGCAAGCATTCTCTTTCGCTGCAGCAGTGAGCAGCTATGGGATATTTCAAAAGAAACTGCAAAAGAATTATTATCACCAGTCCTAACAATTTGCAGTGTACTTGCCTTTGCTTACATTTGTACTTACTCTGGTATGTCATCAACACTTGGTTTAGCATTTGCCTCCACAGGTGCCGTATTTCCATTATTCTCCCCAGTGTTAGGGTGGCTGGGAGTTTTTCTAACAGGCTCTGTTGTAAACAGCGGTTCCTTATTTGCTCCACTTCAATCTGTCACCGCTTCTCAAATTGGCATAGCACCTGAATCAATGGTTGCGGTCAATGTAATGGGCGGCACGATGGCTAAAATGATTTCACCTCAATCTATCGCTGTTGCTGCAGCAGCAGTTGGATTAGCAGGAAAAGAGAGTGATTTATTTAAAGTGACAATTAAATATAGCTTATGTTTACTTGTTGTAATTGGAATAATCAGTTGGTTACTATTTTAATTTTTTTCATTCGAAGGGAGATCAATTATCATGGGTAAAGAAAAAGTTAATCGCGTTGTACTAGTTGGAACAGGTGCTGTAGGTTGCAGTTATGTATATTCATTGATCAACCAGGGGGTTGTTGAGGAAATAGTCTTAATTGATGTAAATGAAAAAAAATCAGAAGGCGAGGCAATGGATCTTAATCACGGCATGCCGTTCGCGCCTTCACCAGTAAACGTATGGAGCGGTTCATATCAAGACTGTGGAAGTGCTGACATAGTTGTTATCTCTGCGGGATTGGCACAAAAGCCAGGTGAAACTCGATTGCAATTAGTTGAAAAAAATACAAAAATATTCAAGCAAATAATAAAAAGCATTATGGAAAATGGATTTAATGGAATATTCTTAGTGGCAACAAATCCAGTGGATATCTTAACCTATGTGACTTGGAAAGAATCAGGACTACCAAAAGAACGTGTAATCGGTTCTGGAACGGTATTAGACTCTGCACGTTTAAGGTTTGCTCTAGGGAAATATTTCAACGTAGATACAAGAAATGTTCATGCAGCTATCATTGGTGAACATGGAGATACAGAGCTCCCTGTTTGGAGTCATGCAATGATTGGAATTGAGCATCTTGAAGCTGTTTTGGAACGGAAGGGAGATCTCAAAAAAGAATGTTTAGAAGAAATTTTTGTAAACGTCCGTGATGCTGCCTATCATATCATTGAGAGAAAAGGGGCTACATACTATGGAATAGGTATGTCCCTTGTTAGGATTACAAAAGCAATCCTTAATAATGAAAATAGTATCCTGACAGTATCTGCCTATCTAAACGGAGAATACGGACAAAATGATGTTTATATTGGAGTCCCGGCTGTAATTAATCGTGCCGGTGTCCGAGAAGTAATTGAAATTGAGCTGAATGAAAAGGAAAAAGAACAATTTAACCATTCCGTTTCTTTGCTAAAAGAAACAATGAACTCTAACAAAGGCGAACAGTGATTGGTACTGTTCGCCTTAATCGTATTTTTAATAATATGAAAGGTAAGGAACAGTTACCAATGGGCTAGTTTTATAGGAAGGAAGGATCACAAAATCCCTTTTTATACCATGTTTTTGCAAAAATAAAGGTTATCCTAAACGTTGTAGGAAAACCATAGTCTTAAGTATTTATGCAGTTTACCAGCTTTAAACCCTGTCACTGTGTTTTTTTTAGGACTAAAGACGGATGTCTAAATAATCATATTTGTCATATTTGTGCAAATTATGAAGAATTTTGTTGAAAAGTGTATTTCTCAGATATAGTATAAAAGTATCAATTGAAAAAGGCAAATCTATCGAAAGGTAGGGACGCAAAGCTGCGGGTCTAAGGCGAAAGTGCTAGGATAGCCGGGTTGCCAAAAAGAACTGGATATTTTGTTATGGATTTTTTTTATTGCCTAACATTCATTTTTGTCCACCATTCTTTTTTTGGGTGGGCTTTTTCTTTTGGAATAAAGAAAGGAGTGGAAAAGCGGTAAGCAGGTTCAACGTATCATCGTCTTTTCAGTATTAGGATTTGCAATTATTTTTAATTATTTTCGCGGAAGGGTGGAGGTCAGAGTGACTGTTTTATTTGGTTCTGTCGAGTACTTTGAAAAAGAAATTCTAAATGCTGCAGAACAAAGCCATTTAAATATGCTGACTCATGATCATATTTCGATGATCTACTCTAGGTTAAAGAGTGAATTGCTTAATGATTTTGTCTGTGACGAAAGAATACGAGTGGAGTGCCTTAAAAATCTTACACAGGCATTTAATGGACTATTCAAATTAGAAATGAGTGCGACAGCCGAGTGAGATATCATATTGTAGAAGTTATATGTAAGAAACAAAAAATTACAGTTAAATGTTTTGATATGCAAGAAGATGCCTGGTTAAAGGTCTCCTTGAATCCTGACACTCTCGAGTGTATTGACAAGCTTATCCCAGACAGTTTACAAAACTTTGTTCAATCAAAACAAGAAAACATTCGTCAGTATTTAATCAACCTCAATGAAATAATGAATGAAAAAAAATCTGCATAGTGTAAGATGCAGATTTTTTTTACATATGAATTAATGCTTTAAAAAGGGCTTCCAATTCCGAATAAATTAAATTTCAATAATAATCGGGAGAATCATCGGCTTTCTCTTTGTTTTTGCGAATAAGTATTGGCCAACTGATTTTTTAATACTTTGTTTGATTACATTCCACTGCCGAATATTCTCTGTTTGTAAGTCATTAACTGTTTTTTTAACGAGGCGGTTAATCTCTTTTAGGAGATCTTCTGAATCTTTCACGTATACGAAACCACGAGTAATCGTATCAGGTCCTTGAATTATTTTTCTCTCCGTTTTACTTAATGTTAAAACAATAACGAGCATGCCATCCTCAGAAAGTTGTTTTCGGTCACGTAACACGATTTCCCCTACGTCGCCAACACCCATTCCGTCAACATACGTATCCCCCGACAGGATCTTCCGAGTCTGACGGGCAGTGGAGTTTTCGATATCCACGACATCACCATTTTTAAGAATAAAAGTGTTTCCTGGCTCAACTCCAATGGATTCGGCGAGCAACCGATGATGGTGCAGCATTCTAAATTCGCCATGGACAGGAATAAAATAGGTTGGCTTCATTAGGGTAAGCATGAGCTTTAAGTCTTCTTGGTATCCATGTCCAGAGACATGCATGCCAGTTGTACTCCCAGATCCATAAATCACGTTAGCTCCCAGTTGAAATAAGTTGTCGATGATACGTGAAACATCTTTTTCATTCCCGGGGATTGGGGATGCTGCTAAAATAACGGTGTCTCCGGGGTAAATGGAAATATCCCGATAATTTCCGCTGGCTAGACGGGCAAGAGCTGCCATTGGCTCTCCCTGACTCCCTGTACATAGAATGGCAACCTTTTCAGGGGTTAATTTGTCGACTTCATTTGCCTCAATCAGCATCCCATCCGGAACGGTTAAATAACCACGTTCGATCGCTACTGAGACTACATTGACCATACTGCGGCCGAGCAAAGCGAGCTTTCGATTCGTCATCATACAAGATTCAACGACTTGCTGCACTCGATTTACGTTCGAAGCGAAGGTCGAAATGAAGATTTTTCCATCCGCTTTTATGAAAGCCTCGTCCATATGGCTGCCAACCATTCGTTCTGATGGTGATAGGCCGGTACGTTCTGCGTTTGTACTTTCAGAGATTAAAACCAAGACACCTTGCTGCCCAATAGCGGCCATTTTATGAATATCAGCATAATGGTCATTCGCAGGAGTTAAATCGAATTTGAAGTCTCCCGTATGAACAACATTCCCTTCAGGTGTATGAAAGACAATCCCTAAACAATCAGGAATACTATGGCTTACTTTGAAAAAGGATACATTCATCTCTCCTAACTCAAGCTTAGAATCTGAATCAATTGAAATGAGTTTGGTATCCCCTGCAAGCCGATGCTCGTCTAATTTTAATTCAATTAAACCAAGTGTAAAACGTGTGGCATAAATGGGGACATTTATCTTTCGTAAGAAGTAAGGAATTCCGCCAATATGGTCTTCGTGCCCATGTGTCACGATTAAAGCACGGATTTTTTCCTTATTCTCTTCTAAGTAAGTCACATCAGGAATAATTAAATCAATTCCTAATAAACTTTCATCTGGAAATTTCCCACCACAGTCGATAATGATGATATCATCTTTATATTGGATGACATACATGTTTTTCCCAATTTCATTTATACCGCCTAAAGCGAAAATTGATAATGTATTTTCATTGTTTTTCAATTGTATCCCTCCCATTTTCGTTTAGATATGGTTAGTATTCCATTTTTACCATTCTTTATTTAGTTTCATCATGGGGGAATACAAATACAGCTAGGGCTGACTGGAAAAGTCACTAATTTTTTTTTGAACCTAATTATGAATTTTTATTTCAAAAGATATGATAGGAGTGAATGGTAATAAGAAACGGTCCATTCAATAAAAATTTAGTGGAACGGAATATGGTGTTTTTTTATGATTTAAGATAAAAACTTCTTGACCTGAAAATGATTTCATCAATTAAAACTTTAATTAATGAGGTATAAAACTTTTTAGGTTAAGGAGATGGCTAGTATGGATAACTTGATGAATTCATTGCTATTACCACAAGAACAAATCCTAACAAGGATCATTGGAACCTTCGAAATGCAGGAAAATACGGGGATAAATTATTATTTTGGGGAACTAATTGCAACGGATAAACGGTTAATTTGGTTCACAAAATACCCTTTTGGTTGGAAGGAAACTAAAATTTATAGATATGTTGACATTATTAATGTAGATATCACTCAGTCATTATTTACATTTCACAATGATGTTTCTATAAAACTGAAAAGTATTAATATCGGAAATTCGAAACAATTTTTAGAAACCATCCAATACATTTCGACTTACAAAGAAGGAATTAGAAATTATTTTATGAAATAATTCAACGAATTTAGGGCTGTTCAAAAAAAGAATTATTTTCGTAAGAGAGGTCATGGATGAAAATTAAATTGGCAGAAGTATCAGATGCTCCTTTGATGATGATCTAAGCATTTATGTCGTTTGGGTCTTTATGGTAAAATTGTTAAAGAGGAGAGGGTCGGATTAAGGGGATTTATATAAATACCCTTGATCGTTCTGAGTGTGATTGCAGTTGGAATAGGTATATTGACTTTTTCCTTCGTTCAAAGCATGTTACTAAATTATGTTAAAATTCAGCGTGTGAAATTGGAGTGGTGCTCATGCATGAAGTTCAATTAGAGACTATTGGAATTGAGAAGAGGAATACATTTCTAGACTATCTTCTTTTAGCAGATGAAAGCGAAGAAATCGTTAAAGAGTACATCAATGCTGGGGAGATGTTCGCCATTCACTGTGAAGGTCATATCGTCGGGGTGGCCTTATTTATTTTTCATCCAAAAGAGGTTGTTGAGCTTAAAAATATTGCTATAATCGAAGATTACCGTGGAAAGGGAATAGGAAAATTAGCTGTTCAAAAAGCTTTCCATATATATAAAGTAAAGGCGCTTCATAAAATGATTGTCGGTACAGCCAATTCAAGCATAGATAATCTTGCATTTTATCAAAAATTGGGTTTCAGGATGGCTGAAATTAAAAGAGATTTCTTTAAAAAGTACCCAACTCCTATCTATGAGAATGGAATCAGGGCATTAGATATGGTGATTCTAGAGATAGATTTATAGATAAACGAAGAACTTACGCTAGTAAAAAAGGAATAATACATCTCTAATTCTAGGAATGATCCTAAGTATCTTCCAAGAAATTAATGTATTTGCGAAACTGAGGGGTTTATTTGCGAAACAACCCCATTTATTTGCGAAACCAGGTAGTTTGTTTGCGAAACTTTTAAATAACACTATCGGTCTGCTCCCATTTTTTAGCAAAAATATATCGAATAATATGAGGTGATCGGATTGCCAAACGTGATTGAAATAGAAGAATTAAAGTCGATTGAGGAAAACCTAGAGCAGCTTTCGCAATTACTCTCATTGGTTGTTGAAGATGGAGCTTCCGTTGGATTCTTGCCGCCAATGGAGTTGTCGGTAGCGCGGCAGTATTGGAAAACGGTTCTAAGTCCTGACGTTATCCTCTTTGTTGCAAAGAAAAATGATGAGATTGTTGGCAGCGTGCAATTACATTTGTGCACAAAGGAGAATGGCCGTCACCGGGCAGAAATCGCTAAACTCATGACCCATCCTGCATTTAGAAGGATGGGAATTGGACGACTTTTGATGCAAAAAGGGGAAGAAAGAGCTATTCAAGAAGGGTGCTCCCTTTTGGTACTTGATACGAGAGAAGGAGACCCTTCGAATCTGTTATACACTGCAGCTGGGTTTATTGAAGCAGGGCGAATTCCCAATTATGCAAAGTCAAGCAATGGGCAATTAGAAGCAACTGTCTTTTATTTTAAAAATTTGTAGGAGTAAGCCGCTTAGTAGTTTCCGGTCGCTTGTTCCCTCAAAAGAGTATGAAATTCGTGAATGACTTTTTTGCCGTATCCCTTGAAGGAGGAGCCATGCATAACCGCAAGAACCTGCGGATTCAATTCGGCTAATCGCTCCAACGATTGCGCTGTATGTGAGCTATAGGGAATATAATGGGAGAAAGGTCCTTGGCTTGAAAGAATGTCTTTTGTTAGGGGGACAATACTTTCTTCCGTGATGGCCTCCACTTCTCCGTTTTGATGGAACAGGTCGGAAGTAAACAGGCAGCTTTGCTAAACTTCCTAAGCGAACAACATAATCAAATGCTTTTAATTGGTTAAAATCCAAGAGACACCCCACCTATATTCCTTTGCCACTATTGGAATACGATAAAACTCTGGAGATGGGGCCTCTAAAATTAAGACGTTTAATTATTTATGTGAGAGCAACGCATCAAGAGATTTTTTTCTAGTTGTTCTGGATCCTCGTTTTCAATCACTATTTTATCAAATTCAAATCCTTTCAAACCAAGAATAGCTACTTTATTAGCATCATGATAGGATAAGAAATATTTCTTTTTTTCAATAATGAAAATCCCAGCTTTATAGCCGATTGTAGTAATGCCAGTTCTTTTTATAGCTGTCAAAGGAAACTTGAAATTTCCGACCTGTACTTCTTCGACCAAATTGTAAGGAATTTCTATCTTTTTTCTCAAAGTAGTAACCATTGTCCGGCCTGAAATATTCAATATTAAAGCAGTATCACCAAATTCAATTTGAACACTCATCATTTATCACCTCCTTTACAATGTCACAAGTAGTTTCTTTTAATCTCTCTTATACGTATGCTCCATCATGTTATTGATCAAAATTTAGTCACATAGAAGGCAACTCTTTTCGGTATAAATAATATTTTGATAAAAACAGGATAAATAATATGAGTAGTAACGTTACAGCCACTGTTGTGAAAAAATGAGGTAAAACATTGCCAGTTATCATGATGTTGACTGCATGATTCGTCAAATGTGCGGGATTTAAAATTTGAAATCCAGAACCAAACATGGTTACGGCTTTCAAGAGGATCAGAACAAAAATCGATAACACAGCAACTGCCGAGGATCTAGATAGTAAAGCACCCATCATTAGTGCTACCGTCAATATAAATAGGCACCAAATGTAATAAACACCAAGTCCTGCTGCAACTCTAGCTAATGGAATAAAGTGATACAAATAGGAGGTATAAATTATGGCCGTCAGGATCCCAGTCCCCACAGCTGCTGCTACAATAGCAGCCTGCCCAATCCACTTGCTGAGCAAATACTCGCCTAGTGTTGTGTTGCGTGCCAAAATAAACGTCAGCATTCCGTTATTTTTATCCGATACAACGATATCCATCATACCAACTACGATGACTATTAAGCCTAATTGGTCAAATTGATTGGTTAAGGTAGAAGTCAAAACATCTTCTGCAGTAAACTGGGGTAATGTAATATTCATCCCTTCAGGCAATCCACCAGCCATTTGCAATATTTGAGGTAAATAATAGGATGAAAGAGGTTGAATGATTCCCAAAAACATAAATACCACAGGAAGCCACAGTAATTTGTAACTTCTTCTAGCTTCAAGCCACTCTTTTTTTAACAGAACAAATAGGCGGTTCATGGTTACTTCACCAACCTTAAAAAGATATCTTCAAGACTTTCTTGTACTAATTCGAACTTTTGAACCGGTAGTTGCAAACGATTAATATTGTCTAATATCCAGATTCTTCCTTGTTTAATGTTTTTAACACGCACTTTTGCGGAACTACCTGTTTGTTCAATGGATTCAACGATATCTTCATTTACAAGTTGTGAAGCCCACTCGCTAACTTGAGGTGCTTGAATAATAAAAACAGGTTGTTGATTCTGATTCATCACTTGATCAATGAAGCCGTTAACAAGCAATTTACCTTGGTTTAAGATAAGTATTTTATCGCAAAGCTCTTCTGCATCATGCAGGATATGCGTGGAAAAAAGAATAGTTGATTTCTGTTTAATCACTTTAAGCAATTCCAACATGTCTCTTCGTCCTAAAGGATCTAGTGCTGAAACTGGTTCATCCATAATCAGTAACTTGGGTTGATGGATAAGCGCCTGAGCGATGCCCAACCTCTGCTTCATCCCTCCTGAATAGGTTTCTATCCGTCTATCCTTCTCTTGACTCAGCCCCACTAAGTCCAGTAATTCATGCATTCGTTGTTTTAAACTTTCCTTATTTATACCTGAAAGTTCACCCATGAATTCGAGCAAATCCTTTCCTGTCATCCACGAATAGAAAGTAGGGTGTTGGGGGAGGTATCCAATATACTCCAGCATTTTGTCATGACGCTCTCCTTGAAATAGAATTTGACCACCAGTAGGCTTGGTTATATCTAAAAGCATTTTGATAATAGTGGTTTTACCAGCTCCGTTTGGACCAAGAAGAGCGACACATTCGCCGTCATCGATTTGAAAGTCAATGTCTTTAATAACCTCAATTTCCCCATAATTTTTTTGTAGATGGTTCACCTGAATTATGCTCATATTATCGTCCTCTTCTCCCTATAGTAAAGTACAGAATTGGGCCCAAAATATTGACTAAAAAAATGATCGCAATCCAAATCCATTTGTTTTCACTGCTAACGTCTCTTTTTAATAAATCCCATAATGCCACAGAAAATAATATTAATTGTAAGATTAGGAAGGGAAGAAGAAGTGGCAGCCAATTCCAAAGTTCTTCTATCCCAATTTCATAACCAAAATGCATATGCGATTCCTCCTGTCTATTCTTGTGATTTTTGAGGAATAAACATGCCTGCAAAAATCCGAGCGGTTCTTTCAGGTGTTGGTTTGTTATTGATCGCTTTTTCAATAGACTCATTCATAGACTGGACGAGTTCCTGAAATTCTTCATCCGTTAGATGAATAGGTGTATACCAATAAGCGAAACCATCTTCTTTATATTGTTTTGGGGAAGCCTCTGTTAGATAAGTTGTGGCTAACTTAAGCAAATTCCCATGAAATACTGAAAAATGCTGGATATGGTCTTCCTGTGAAGTTGTTTCGATTTCTTGTTCAGGTATTTGTAAGTTCTCTTTTTTTACTGAAAACACTCGTTCTTCAGTTCCTTTAACTTTTTTCGTATCAATGACCTCAATAAAATTTGCACCCATTAAAAGATTGATGTGGCGATATAAAGTTGCTTGTGGAACATCACCAAGCACATCTAATAGCTCTGCAATCGTTAGTGGTCTGCCTAGCAACAATTGTTGGATAATCCGCATTCGAATAGGATGAAGAAGTAGATCAGCTTTTTTTGTCATTGTATTACACTCCATAACCATTATCATTTTATAAAATGATAATAACATTTATTTTTGAATTCGTAAATAATTCAAATTAATCAGATATAATAAGATTCATGTAAAACCCACCACTTTCATCCTAATCAGAGTAATTATAATGAATGGAAAATATCCCTATTTATAAATTTTATTAACTATCCAATTCTAGTATTAGTCATAGGCATTATCCTACTTGACCTTGCAATACAAGCAGTTCATGTCACTAATCAAAGTTTAATTTTTATTGTCCGTCCTGAAGCAAGAAGTCGATTAACTGCTGCCTACATGGTTTTTTATTCTATTGGCAGTTCTACGGGCTCAATCGTTTCAACCAACATATATGCTGACTATGGATGGAATGGTGTATGTTTATTTGGTATTTCTGTCAGTGCTTTGGCTTTTGTATTTTGGATTGCTACCCACCGTCTTACTAAGGAGATTTTGAAAAAATAAATTCCTTTTAAAGAGTATAAAAAAAGGGGATAGAAATTAAATCTATCCCCTTTTACTTAGTTCATAAACTTCACTCTATTTTCGCCTTAGTTACCTTTGGTTAATAACTTCTGCTGCTCACGGGAATCGTGCTGCAATGGGAGTAAACAGATTTGACAATGGAAGAATTTTTTATACAATCTGTACTTATGAATAAATGGTAAGTTTAGTGGTGAAGTGCTAATTTTGTGTTACATTCTCATTTATGAATTGAAACACTCGTACCAATTAGCACAAGGGATGATAATTCTAGAACATCATGATTAAACATTCTTATGCATCCATGTGAGACATTCTTACCGATTGAAGCTGGGTTATTTGTTCCGTGTATTCCATAATGAGGTTTTGATAATCCTATCCAAAGTACACCAAACGGTCCACCTGGGTTACTTTGTTTATTGATAATTTTGTATGTCCCAGCAGGAGATGGAGTCAATATTTTTCCAACTGCAATAGGGTAAGATTTTATTAACCTGTTTCCATCAAAAAGTTTTAATTGATGTTTTGAGATTGATACGTCAATCCATTTCGCCATAATGATCAACTCCATTTTTTCGTACATTGTATGAAGTTACTCAGGCATTCGTTAATTAACAGGAACAGTTATGTGAGGAGAAGGCTATTTTTTTTATGCAAAAAAATTTTATTAAAAACCTTTCGTCCAAAATGAACCATTTTTCGGTCTAATATAATAAAGAACAAAAAGAGGTGAGAAAATGGCGTTATCTGTAAATGATGGCATTTTAAATGAAAAGTTATTTATTACATTATTTGAAACACATAAAGTTTCTATATATAGGATGGCTTTTTTGTATTCAAAAAATCAATCTGACTCCTTGGATATTGTACAGGAAGTAGCCTATCGTGCTTTTAAAAACAGAAAAAGTTTAAAGGAATTGAGTTACTTTAAGACATGGATCTTGAAAATCACAATATTTATTCGGAGTTATGTGATACAAGCGTGAAAGTTAAATGAAAGGATGAACAAAAGGAAGGTATTGATCTACCTTCCTTTTTATTTGGCACACAAAAGGACGTCCTTTACTATAACATTGTTATAGTTACTTCCAATTAAGTGTTTCCCTTTTACGGTATAAGCTGAAGATTCCGCTGCCTTAAAAAGTGCTTTACGTTTAGCGCTAACGTAAGTGATTTAGTAGAGAAGGATTGTCTTAATAACATAGAGAAATATATATATTGAGTTTGTTTTAAGGAAGGAGAGCTACTATGGGTCTTGAATACATTATTTTTAATTCAATCCCTGATACTGAGGTATTAGAGGGCATCCTAGAACTTCATAAAGACATTTTTGGTATTTCGGATGATGTAATTAACAAAATGGCAAGTAAACCTCAATTGTTAGTTATTGCTGCCGTAGACGGCAAAAAAGTTATTGGATATAAGATTGGATATGAAGTAAATAGTCATACATTTTATAGCTGGTTAGGTGGAGTCGATCCTGATTACAGAAAAAATGGTATTGCTTCTATGTTAATGGAAAAGCAACATCAATACTTAAGGGCAAATGGTTACAGTGTTGTTCAAACAAAAACAATGAATAAATGGCGTAGTATGTTAGTTCTGAACATAAAAAACGGATTTGATGTTATTGATACTTATACGGATGAAAAAGGATTACATAAAATCCTCCTTGAAAAAAATTTACTCAACTAATAGTTACAAGTGTTAAACAAATAAGAGGAATTTGGGACCATTCTAACGGAGCAGGAAAAAGAGATCTTTTAATTTAACGTGGAATAATTAGTGAAATTTGTTTTGATAATTCGTCCTTACGCTGTTGGAAAAACAGTAAAAGAACATCAGTTTAATGGTTCTTTTACTGTTTCATTCTTATTTGACGTATTCAATAGTACTACTCCACCAATAATGAGAATAATTCCTGATAGCTTAATAGTATTAAAAAGTTCTCCCCATACAAGTACACCTATTAAAACAGTTAAGGCGGTTCCTACTCCCGACCATATGGCATAAGCCAAACTTAAAGGAATTGTTTTAAGACACACTGATAAACAAATAAACGAAAGCGCATAACCAACAATTACTCCAATAGAGGGAAATAAGACGGTAAATCCATCTGACATTTTGAGCATGGTGGTAGCAATTACCTCCCCAATAATAGAAATAGCTAGAAAAATATAACCTTTCACACGTATTCCTCCTGTAAAATTAATGAGTTCCGCCAAAATTTAGTAGAATTACCCCACAAATAATGAAAACTAACCCAAATACCTTTTTGACAGTAAATGTCTCTTTATAGATCGTAATTCCAACTAAAGCTGTAAGTGCCGTTCCTACTCCTGCCCAAATAGCATAGGCCAGCCCAAGTGAAAGCGTCTTTAACGATATAGATAAGGCATAGAAAGCTATTCCATATCCAATCACGACTCCAAGTGAAGGGCTAATTTTTTTAAATCCATTGGTGGCTTTAAGCATAGAACTACCGAATACCTCACTGATGATTGCTAGAATCAAGAGTATATAAGCAGTCATTATGAACCCTCCTTTGTCATACGAATTAATTGTTGAAGTACTTCATTTTGCCTTTCTTTTTCCAAAGGAGCAACATGTAACAATTGTGCATAATAAAGCCCATCTAGCACTAAACGAATAAAACAAAATTCCTCAAAAATAAATTGTGCTAACTCCTTAATTAACGACTCTTTATTGGGGAAGTGATATAACAATCCCCCTTTGCTAATACCAGCATGTTTAGCCACCGCATCCAGAGTTAAAGAATTAAAACCATTATTCAGTACAATTTGGGTTGCTGTATGTAAAATGAGCTGCCGTTTACCATTGGATTTTGATTCCATTTCATATCACTTCTTGAATGTTTTTGTTAAACTGAATAATTTTTACTGTACCGTCTGGACGGTTTTATTGTCAATCAACAATTTCACTATTACTACCTGTTAGCTTAATTGATGAATAATAAAGGGATTCACTTTTACAATATTGAAAATAAGTATTGGAGCATATAAATTGTTTAATCATTAAAGGAGGACCTGATGAAAATTGATTTACGATTAACAGATAGAAATGAAGCATATATTATAAAGAACTTATACCCTTTGTATCTATACGACCTATCAGGGCATTATGGTAATCTTCCAAATCGGCACGGAATTTACGAGGATAATGATGATTTCCGGACACTGAGTGATCAGTATGAAGTTCAAAATATTTGGTGGGAAAGGCCAGGTATATTATTTCCTTACTTAATTTTAGTAGATAAGAAACCAGCAGGCTTTATCCTAATAGCGACACCGCCACATTGCAATAAGGGAATTGATTATTTTATACATGAATTCTTTTTACTTCAATCATTAAGGGGTCAAGGCATTGCTGAACGTGCGGCTAATGAGGTGTTTGAACAATTTAAAGGGAAGTGGGAGTTGTTTACTAATCCATCCCCCAAAAACATTGTCGGACAAAAATTTTGGAGGAAAGCGATCTCTAATTATACTAGAGGGACTTACATTGAGAATTATAAGGAAACTTTTGATGGATTTAAACTTATTTTTCGATTTGATAATACAGGAGAATAAGAATTTATTAAATAGCAATATTGCTTTGGGGATTAATACTATCGAGTAGTCAAAAAATGAACATTTTAATAGATTCAAATATTAAAATTAGACAAGAAAAGATGAAAGTGGTGAAAGAATATATGAACATGGAAACTATTTTTAATAGCCTCCCAAATTTAAAGTCAGAGCCTATCACACTGAAAAAAATTGAAGAGAATAACCTTGAAGATGTATTTGAAATTTATAGCAATGATCGAGTGTTTGAATTTTGCGGCATAATACCTAAGTACAATAAGGAAACTGTGAAGAAAATGATTGGACACTTTGAAAGGGATTATCATAAAAAGACAAGGGTTAAGTGGGGAATATTTAATAATGCCAATGAAAAATTGGTGGGAATCCTGGAAGCACAGGAATTTAATCAAAAAGTAAATATGGTAACCATTGGCTATTTTTTAGCAGAATCCTATTGGGGCAAAGGAATAGCCACTCAATCTGTTCAATTATTGGTAGAGTTTTTCTTTAAAGAGGTAAATGTCAATAGGATTCAGGCAGAAGTAATGCCATTAAATGTGAATTCAAAGAAGGTGTTGTTAAAAAATGGGTTTATGAAAGAAGGGACATTAAGGCAAGCAACACTGTGGTCAGGAAAAGGGATTGTTGATTTGGAGATTTATGGGCTGCTTAAAGAAGATTATAATATGTAAAGAAGCAGTAGAAATAATTAGACAGTATTTAATAGAGTAGGCGGTTTGGAAATAAAGCAACTACATATAACTGTTCTTTATTTTGTTGTAAAAATTTGTAAAGATTTTATTTGAAACGTTGGTATCTATTAATTTTCGAAAGGAGCTTGTTCGTTTCCATTATGATAGGGGAAATCTCCTTTGAAATCGAGGTGCAGCTGCGAAATAGATGTTTCATTCTTCCTCAGGGCGGGTAGTTATTATATTGACTACTCGTCCAAAGGAGGAATTTCAATGTACAAACATGAAAAGCACCTGGTGGGAGTTTACGATACTGAAAATGAGGCCATCCAGGCTGTCCAAGATCTAAAACGGCAGGGTTATGCTGCTGAGGATATTTCGGTTATTGGAAAAAACAAAGATAAGGTAAATGAAATTAATGATGCTACTGGTACGAAGACAGAAGAAGGCTTTGTTGCCGGTGCGGCGACAGGCGGTACGCTTGGCGGGCTTGTCGGTTTGTTGGCAGGCGTTGGTGCTCTTGCGATACCTGGCATCGGCCCGCTTATAGCTGCCGGACCAATAGCAGCAGCCCTGACCGGAGCAGCTGTTGGAGCAGGGGCCGGAGGATTGGCAGGAGCATTAATTGGAATGGGCCTGCCTGAAGAAGAAGCGGACCGTTATGAAGGCCTGGTTAATGAAGGGAAAATCATTGTCCTTGTTGAACGCCGTGAAAACCGTGTTGGGGATGACCGTTTGGATGCAAGTGTGAACCAGGGCCTAACAGGCGGACCCATGACACCCAATGTTCCTACAAGCGATCCGCTCATTTCCGATAGTTCAGGTAATTCTCGCTCGGACATCAATAGAGGTTTTTAATAAATGATGCGGCCATGGGTGCCTGTCCTCAACTTGGGGCTGGTGCCCATTTTTCTTTATGGTCATTAATGGCTATTGGTATGGATTAATGTTAAATCCAATCAAAAGGAGTGGCGGGAGACTAACCCCGCCACTCAAAGTACATCCTAATTTCCTTGTTTTTTTACGTATCCTAATAATCCGTGTAAGGTTCTCACAAAGTCACCTCCGGTTAAATGGCCCAGTCCCCCTTCAGCACAATCCATTTCATTGTATTGTAAGACGCGATCTCTTCGAATACTAGGGCCAGCAATAACAACTGGAACAGGTTCACCTGTATGCTCGCCAACTTCACAGGGTGTTGAATGGTCAGCTGCTAATGCTACGTATACATTTTCAGGCAGTTGCCTGCGGATTAGCCCTATCATATGATCAAAATGTTCAATTGATTTTGCTTTCTCAATTGGTTCATTATCGTGACCTTTCACATCCGGTGCCTTCATATGAACGTATACTAAGTCATTGCTTGCTATTTGCTCTATCGCTAATTGGGCTTTTAACTCAATATTCGTATCAATATTACCAGTCATACTGTGATCTGTGAACGTTTTATAGCCAGCTAATTGGGCAACGCCTAATACGGTACTTTCTCCTGCAATACAGCTCACATTCATCTTTAGTTTCCGAGCAATTGGTTCAAGATTTACCATCTTTCCAGCTCCTCTAGTGAGGATAAAATTGGCAGGCAGCTTCCCTTCCGCTATCCGTTCTGTATTGACGGGATGGGTTGATAATAGTGCATGAGCCTTCTTAAGAAATAAATTTAACAAGGATGCCGTTCTTTCAGCCTCCACTGTTGAATCTAAAGGTTCTACATGATGAAAAGGTTTACCGTCGTTTGGAGCTTTAGGGTCGGAATCGCTGATTTTATCGCTTAAACCAGCTCCTCTTAGTATTAAGACAGCACGATGTTCCGTTGCCGGCTTAAAATAAGCGACTACCCCATCTTCCAGCTCCATGCCATTAATAGCTTGGGCAATTTCATCGGTTTTCTCACGAATTCTTCCTGCTCGACGGTCGACAACAATTCTATTTGTATCAACTGTGGAAAAATTACAGCGAAATACAATATCTCCTGGCTTCACTTCCATCCCAATTCCTAAAGCTTCGATAGGACCGCGACCAGGATAATCTTTCGGTTCATAGCCGAATAAAATTAAATGCCCCATATCTGTTCCTACAGGAATACCAGGTGCAATTGGATCCATCATACCTGTGATTCCTTCTGAAGCCAGGCGGTCCAGATTTGGTGTTCGAGCAAATTCCAATGGTGTTTTACCGCCTAACAAAGGATGGGGGCGATCCCCCAATCCATCGGCAATCGCCATGATTACTTTTCGTTTTAACATGATGTCATCTCCTATTGTTATAATCCAAGTATCTTAAACCAAGTGAAATAGGCTAAACTGATAATCGATGCTCCGATAAAACATGTAATAATCGCATATTTGACCTGATCCAGGACGGAAAAGAACCCAGTTCCAAAATAAATGGTATTAACTTTCGAATGCGGCGGAAGTGTAATGGTATAAGTCATTGTCATAGCTGCAGCTAGAGCAAGAGGCACTGGATTCATACCTAATGTTTTAGCCAATGCAATGAATGCCGGAATCAGAATCGTCACCCTGACAGTTTTACTTGTAAAGATAAGGTGGCTGTACATGCTGAGGAAGATGACCAATACAGCGACCAAAGCATGATTCATATGCTCAAGCCCTAATCCGCCAACTACCTTACCGATAATCCACTCTGCGCCTCCAGATTTATCTAATGCATTTCCTACTGCATATGCACCGGCAGCAAATATCATTAGTTCCCATTTGATGTTCGCATCTTTCCAGGTCAATATGCCTGCTCTTGGAAGCAAACAAAGGAGTGCTGCAATAACAGCAGTCTGTTCGGTACTAATTTCAAAACCAAACCAATCTTTTTGATAGTCCCCTGTAGCCCATAGGAGGACAGTAAGAAGGAAGATAACCGTTGCTTTCTTCTCGGCTAAGGAGAAAGAACCTAATTTCTTCAGCTCGTCCTTTAGCGTACCCATTGCATTTTCAAACACAGAAGCTTCGTCTTTAATGGAAAATAGCTTAAACCCAACCATAAAGGTGAGTCCCATTGTGATAATAGCGGTAGGCATGGAAGCTAACAGCCAATCCATATACCCGATGTGACCGCCTGCCTGCTCATTAATAAAACCGACTGCAATAATATTACCTGCAGTAGCCGTCATGACACCCGAAGTAGCGAGCGCATCTGCTTGCACCCCTTGAAGCATCATCAATTTTCCAAGGTTACTTTTTCCTGGAATGGCTTTATACACTTCCAATAAAATCAAGCAAATTGGTACCATGAGTGTGGCCCTGGCTGTCGTAGAAGGAACGAAAAACGCTAAAATAAAATTAATGATAACCAACACGAGCATCGTCATTCTTGGTGTTTTACCGAATTTGGTAACCATCCAAAGGGAGAATCGTCTACCTAAATTAGACTTGATCATCGCAGAAGTAAGGATAAATGCCGAAACCATTAACCAAATAACATCAAACCCCAATGTACCGAAAGCTACTGACTGATCTTCAACGGCTCCAACCAATGGGAGTAATAGAATGGCAATCAGCGACGTTAGGTAAATCGGGATTGGAGTTGTTACCCAAAGCACTAAAGCACCCGTGAATATCGCTAAGGATTTCTGTGCCGCTGGTTCCATTCCTCCTGGAGTAGGCATGAGTAACAATAATAAAACAACAATAATGGCGACGGGAATCCCCCATTTTTTCATGCCTGCCTCGAAACTACTTTTCTTCTTAATCGGTGGATCATGTTCACCCATTTCTACTTTTTTCTCTGTCACCTTAAACCCTCCTTGCGTTAGTAATGTATCCGTTTTCAGTATATTCAAGCTATAACTATAATACAATTTGATTTATTTTGGATAATCATAAGAAAACCTTATAATTATTTAAGCATAGGATTGCAACCACATAAAAACTAGTAAACAATTTGGTATAATTTAATTAAGATTATGAAAACGTTAGGGTAGAAGGAAGAGTGATTTAATATGAACTTAACGAAACTGCAAACCTTTATTACACTATCGGAGTGCTTAAACTTTACCGAGGCGGCAGAGCAGCTTTATTGTTCACAGCCGGCAGTCAGTATGCAAATTCAAAGTCTGGAGAGGGACTTAGGATTCCCGCTTTTTGATCGAATTGGAAAAAGATTATACTTAACTAAGCAGGGCGAGCATTTCAAACCATACGCCGAACAAATGATTAATCTTTTTTCTACATCGAAAGAGCATATTAAGCAACTTGACAACTTAGCTTTCGGTACTTTATCCTTCGGAGCGAGCAATTTTGTTGGAGTATATCTTCTTCCCGCTATCCTCAGTGACTTTAACAAGAAATTCCCAGGAATAAAGATTAACATGAATATTACCAACTCAAGACATTTGATTAACTTGTTGGAATCTAACAAGGTTGAATTATTGGTTCTTTCTAATCAAATTCCAATTGATGAGACTCGCTTTCAAACCAAAACTTTTTATCAAGATGAGCTTGTTCTTATCGTCAATAACCAACATCGACTTGCCGAAAAAGAAGTGTGTAGATTAGAAGATTTAGTTACTGAAACGATGATTCTAAAACCTAATAAATCTGCTACCCGTACATATTTAGAAGGGGAATTTAAGAAATATGGATTTAGCTCTCCAAAATATATGGAGATAAGCAGCCTTGAAGCAATCAAACAAAGCGTCATCCACGGTCTCGGCGTATCAATCGTCTCCAGCTTAGCGATTAAACAGGAAATTAATAACGGATCATTAGTTGAGGTCCCAATTGATGGGGTAAAATTTCTAAGGGGTATTAGCTATGTTTATCATCGTGGAATACATCTATCACCTGCGACTAAGGAATTGATTTCTTTGCTAAATCAAAAGCCAGATAGTACTGTACAGCTGCGCTTGCTTGAAACGACCGATCTTCATGGTTTTTTAGCCAATTATGATTATTATCAGACGAAACAGGATGACAAGGTTGGTTTAGTGAAAACTGCCACCCTCATCAAGCAGGCACGGAATGAAGTGGAAAATTCGATGTTGTTTGATAATGGGGACGAATTTCAAGGGAATCCTATTGGTGACTATGTCGCAAAAATTAAGGGATTAAAGAAGGGCGAGGTCCATCCGGTTTATCGTGCGTTTAATCTTTTAGGCTACGATGCCACCACTGTCGGTAACCATGAATTTAATTACGGGTTGGACTTTTTAACCGAAGCTTTGAATGACGCTAAAATGCCTGTAGTAAATGCGAATGTGTATAAGGCTGGCACAAATACACCCTATTTTAAGCCATATGTCATTTTGAATAAAACGGTTGTGGATGATCGAGGAAATAAGCAAACGATTAAAGTAGGAGTGATTGGTTTTGTCACTCCACAAATTATGGAATGGGATAAGGCTAATTTAGAAGGAAGAGTGGAGACGAAATCCATTGTTGAGTCTGCGAAAAAGTTTGTTCCGATGATGAAAAAGAAAGGTGCCGATGTGATTGTCGCCCTTGCTCATACGGGCATTAGCGGCGAACCTTATCAGCCTGGAATGGAGAACGCGGCCTATTATTTAACGCATATCAATGATATTGATGCGATATTTACCGGACATCAACATAACATCTTCCCGGGACCTGTTTATAAGGATTTGCCAAATACGAATCTTGATAAAGGAACAATCAATGGGAAACCAGTTGTAATGGCGGGAGCATTCGGCAGTCACCTTGGATTGATTGATCTTCAACTTCAGAAGCAGCGTGGAAAATGGAATGTGGTCGATAGTAAGGCATCTGTAAGACCGATTGTCGATGCAGCGGGGAAATCCATTGTCGAAACAGATGAGCCATTAATGAATGCCATCTTACCAGAGCATGAGGGAACAATTAACTATGTCAATCAACCTGTCGGGGAAACGACTGCCCCAATATTTAGCTATTTTGCACTCGTTCAGGATGATCCTTCTATTCAAATTGTAAATATCGTGCAAACTGACTATGTAATAGAAAAATTAAAAGCCCCTGCCTACAGTAAGTACGCTGGCATACCTGTTCTCTCTGCTTCAGCGCCATTTAAAGCAGGCGGGCGAAACGGTCCTGATTATTATACCGATATTCCTCAGGGTACATTGGTGATAAAAAATGTTGCGGATCTGTATTTGTATCCGAATACACTTCAGGCAAAATTAGTGAACGGAGCACAGCTCAAAGAATGGCTGGAAATGAGTGCCGGGCAATTCAATCAAATGAATCCATCTAATACTGGAGAGCAGCCGTTAATAAATCCTGATTTTCCATCGTTTAATTTTGATGTAATTGATGGTGTGCAGTATCAAATTGATGTAACCAAACCGGCAAAATATGATGCGAACGGAAATGTCATCAATGCTGGTTCAAGTCGAATTGTCAATCTAACATATCAAGGTAAGCCAATCGCAGCTGACCAACAGTTTATTGTCGCAACCAATAACTACCGTGCTTCAAGCACCACGTTCCCAGGAGTCAGTAACGGTGAGATCGTTTTAAAGGCGCCTGATGAAAATCGGCAAATTATTACGAACTATATTCAAACGCATAAAACAATTAATCCTTCAGCTGACCAAAACTGGTCGTTTGCCAAATTCAAAGGAACGCAGGTCCCTGTGTTTGATTCATCACCAAATGCACAAAAATACCTTGGCCAGTATCCGAATATGAAATATATTGGACCTTCAAGCGGAGGATTTGCGAAATTTTCGATTGATTTAACGGAATAACCAGTGTTTGCTTAGTTCTAAAGGAAAAGGCTGCCCCAATTAAATTGGGGGCAGCCATTTTAATGTATAATTCAAGATTCTAACAATTTAAGGAGTTCTGTTTGTTTCCTGAAGCGGGTTAAGAACCATTGGAATAAAATCTGCATAGCTGTCAATGTGAAAATCGGCAGTAATGTTGCGATTTTGAAAGGCAACGGTTTTGATCCGTAATTCTCTTGCGGGAATTAAATCCAAGTCCCGGTCACCTACGACTAAATCAATATGATGGCCTTTTAGCACGTATTCATAGGAAGAACAATGAGGTTTTCTCATGAACCCTTGTTCTTCAACAGAAACAATTTCTTTAAAGTATGTGGCTAAATGGAATTTTTCAAGGAGATAAATGGTGGATTCCTTATCTCGATGAGTCACAATAATATTGTTAGCGGTAGCAGCTAAAGCATTCTCTAGGTGATCAAATGGCCTGCTATACAGTTTCGAATAATGATTATGTAGTTTTTGGAATTCTATTCTTTGATCCTCACTAATACCATAGTGTTTAAAGGCGGTTTTGGAATCAATTTTTAGCCATGTCAATACTTCGCTGCGGTCGAGGTCTTTTTGACTTAACTGTACAAAGCCTTCAACAAGTGCCGGATAGGTATCCAATAAGGTTCCATCGAAATCCCACAATATGTTCATCATAATCTCTCCCTTCAAAAAAGTTACTCTATAGATGTTACCATACACAGCTACAATTGCTGAGTCTTGATGAATATTAATAAAATTTATAATTTTTGTAAAATTATTGTATTGCCTAATAAATTCATCTTTTTTTATGTTATAAAAGGAGTGTAAATAAGTGATTTCAGTTTGGATTACTACGTTAAATAGAAAGGATGTTGTAAACTTTGTTAAATTCCACCGTCCTTCAACATGATTATAAATTGAATTCATTCCATCCTATTATGAAATACAATGGAACGAGGAAAGTAAAAAATGTCATCTTACTGATTGGTGATGGGATGGGATTTTCTTATACCACCGGTCTTCGCTACTTCAATCATGCTTCCCAAAAAGGATTCATGACTCCCACTATATTTGATCAATACTTTGTCGGCTCCCAATCAACCTATTCATTAGATAGAGAAAGTAATATTACTGATTCCGCAGCAGCAGGTACTGCATTAGCGACGGGGTATAAAACCTATAATGGAGCTCTAGGTTTAAACATGGATAAACAAGCTGTTCCGACAGTTTTAGAATATGCAAAATTTCGCGGCAAGTCTACTGGCATGGTAGGAACAAGTCAGATCAATCACGCAACATTGGCGGCGTTTGCCGCGCATATGGAATCGCGAGAACATTATGATCAAATTGCTGATGATTATTTCGATGAACGAATAGATGGTAAGCATAAAATAGATGTAATGCTCGGTGGTGGAACATCTTATTTTGTTCGAAATGACCGAAATATAGTAGAAGAGTTTGTAAAAAATCGTTTTGGGTATGTAAGCAACATACAAGAGCTTGTCACGAATAAAACGGAGCAGCTGCTAGGCTTATTCGCTCCAATTGAGCTGCCGAAGCAAATTGACCGGGATTCAACAATTCCGTCCCTTTCCCAAATGACGAAAGCTGCCCTGCAACGCTTAAAGCAGAATCCAAAAGGTTTTTTTCTTTTAGTGGAAGGAAGTCAAATTGATTGGGCGGGGCATGACAATGATATTGTAGGGGCAATGAGTGAGGTTAAGGACTTTGAAGCAGCGTTTAAAGAGGCGATTCAGTTCGCTTCGGATCGAGAGGATACGATTGTCATTGCGACAGCTGATCACTCAACCGGGGGAATGAGCATCGATCGGAATGATAATTATAAATGGAATCCAAGCGTGATTAAATCGATTCCCTCGACACCGTTTGTGATTGCCAGCAGACTGCATGAAACAAAAGATATGACAACCTTAGAGTATCACATGCCCTTCCCACTCCATGAGGAGGACTTAAAAACGATCCAATCAACGTTAGAAATGAAAATAGAAGATACACGGCAAGCCCTTATTAACATTATCAATCACTATTCAAGTACAGGCTGGACAACAAAAGGGCACACGGGTGAGGATGTTCCCGTGTATGCGTATGGTCTAAATAGGCATTTGTTTAGCGGTCGAATGGAAAACAGTGATATTGCAAAGATTCTTTTTCAGATAATGGATTAAAAAACATTGAAATCGAGACCAACTAATAACGTAGAGAGCATAAATAGAAACTAGGGGCACTATCTGAATGTGGGTGGTGTATTTTCTTTTTCTTCTTATAAAAGGGGAAAAGAGTGATCATGGGGAACAACAGTGGATTTGTAATTGCATGATTTGTCTATGTGGATCATTATGGACAAAGAAGTGTACAAAAGGGAATCAAAATAACGAGTCGAATCATGAAATCTCTCACCGATAACAACTCCTTTAGGATTTGATTTTTTATAAACTTAGTATATATGAAATTTATTAACTCTTTATTTTCTAATTGTAAATTTATTGTCAAATTTTCTGTGGAGATGAAATAGGCGACTTGTACTGTTCGCACTCCTACTCGCTCTTTTTTCTGAAATTACTGATCAGGTGACCAAGGTAGACTCATTTCATCCACCTCCATTTTATACCTCAATTAATATAATATCATCGCCATTTTTATTGAACATCGTAACAAAGCATGTGGTAAAATAGTGAATATTCAGAATCGAATGAACGCATCTTTTGAAAAAGAATAAAACAGTTTGATTAAAATATCTCAAAAAAGGCAGGGGATTTGCAATGGATATTTGGAAATCAAAAGGATTCTCCATTTCTACTAATAAAGAATATTTAGATGTGGAGTTAGTACACCATTTTTTAAGTCAAGAATCTTACTGGTCAAAGGGGATTCCAAAGGAAACAGTAATAAAGTCCATTGAACATACTGCTTTATGTTTTGGTGTTTTTAAAGGCGAGGTTGATCATGAAGCTAGTCAACAAGTTGGATTTGCCAGAGTGGTATCAGATCTAACGACTTTTGCTTATCTGTCGGATGTGTTTATTTTACCAGAATATCGCAAATTAGGATTATCGAAATGGCTAATGGATATTATTAGTAGCCATCACGAACTAAAAGACGTCCGCAGGTTCATGCTAGCAACAAATGATGCGCATTCATTATATAAAAAATTTGGCTTTGAAGAGATTAGTAATCCCGAGCGACTCATGCAAAAAGTTCGCCAATTTCCATACAAGTAAGTAAAGGGCTTTCTTAAGGACAAAATCAGCGGTCAAATGCCCAAAAGTGTCTTTAAGAAGCCTTCTAAAGGGCAAAACTCACTGTTTATTTCCACAAATCGTCCTTGCGACTGATACTACATCCAATAAACTCCTAATCTCTTTACAAATAATTTATCTTGAAATAAAATATTTTTAATTTGGGATAAATTCATTTTGAATTAATCTTCCCAAGGCATAATAAACTAAAACAAGGAAGTTACAAAGCAGATGTTAGGAGAGAGTATGATGAAGGAAGATTCGATAAACAAACAATCCGGTATGGAAATTGGTATATATACACTAGCAGATTTAGGGCCTGACCCGCATACAGGGAAAACCATTAGTGCGCAGCAGCGTATCGCTGAAATTATCGAAGCGGGAAAAATGGCGGATGCCGCAGGGTTAGATGTATTCGGTGTTGGAGAACATCATCGTCTGGATTATGCAGTTTCAGCTCCGCCGGTTGTGTTGGCTGCACTATCACAAGTCACAAAGCAAATTAAACTGACAAGTGCTACGACGGTATTAAATACCGTTGACCCTGTCCGTTTATTCGAGGATTTTGCTACTCTTGATCTTTTATCAAATGGACGGGCTGAAATCATTGCGGGGCGTGGAGCGTTTATCGAATCTTTCCCGTTGTTTGGATATGACGTAAATCAATATGATGCATTGTTTGAAGAAAATATTGAGCTGTTTCTGAAGCTGAATGCTGATGAGAAGATTACCTGGAGTGGCCATTTTCGTTCCAGTTTACGGAATGCTGAAATTGCACCACGGCCTGCGCAAAAAAATATTCCATTATGGGTTGGTGTCGGTGGTACCCTGGAAAGTGCTGAACGAGCAGGGAGATTAGGTACCGGCTTAGCGTTAGCAATACTAGGAGGCGATCCACGCCGATTTAAGCCTCTTGTGGATGGTTATCGACAGGCTGCAGGTCAAGCAGGTCATGCTCCTAAAGATTTGAAAGTTGGAGTCACAGGACACTCCTTTATTTCGGAAACAACACAACAAGCTAAAGACGAATTCTATCCCTATTATTCAAACTATTGGGGATACCTCAATCGCCAGCAAGGAATGAGTACACAAATGACTAGAGCTGATTTTGAACAGTTGTCAGCACCCGAAACGGCTTTGTTTGTTGGAAGTTCGCAGCAAATTATTGAAAAAATTCTCCAGCAATACGAGCTATTCGGGCATCAGCGGTTTATTGCCCAAATGGACATAGGCGGTATGCCGTTTAAAAAAGTGGCTGAGAACATCGAACGATTAGTAACGGAGGTAGCACCGGTCGTTCGCAGGGAAACAAGCAAGTAATTTTGTGCAAAAGCAGATCGTTAGAGATTCCTTGCGAAAAAATTGTAGCTTTATTTGGAAAAAGGCGAACAGTTCTTGAACACTGTTCGCCTTTTTCAAAAACACCGTAAAACCCCTAACATTAGTGATGGGCCTTTACAATGGCTGGAAAAAGAGCACTTCCAATGGCTATACCTGCCCCAACAAAAAGCGTTCCAGTGTAAAGAAAAAACGTCATTGGGATGGATCGGAGCCCTATACAGATTAAAAGTTGTAAAATTAACAATTCTTCACATCCTCTCAACATCCTATTAACCGTAGCTTAATATCTTTAGGTTTTAATAGAGAGGTAATCAAAATTGGGGGAGGAAATGAAGAAATGAAAAAGAGATTGACGGTTGCATTAGCGCTAGGATTAATGATTCCAGCAGTAACTCCTGCAGCAGCTGCAGGTAAGGATCTCACGATCAATTCTATCAAATTTAATTCAATGAAAGCTCCAGCTACCATCGAAGAAATGGTAAAAACATATACAGGTGCGTCAGTGGATGTTACTTATAGTAACGGAGCAACAAAGAATTTCCCGCTTACATATAAACAGTTATTCCTTTCTGATGAAAAAATTGTGACAAATAAAGGGGTAAAGATCCCTGCAGGAACGCCTATCGATGCCAAAGGGGATCCGATTATTGATAAGAGCATTCCAGGACAAGAATCGTACTATATTTCCGATGCACCTGATTC